>OJKP01000080.1_pt1 | contig 77841 bp, 55 predicted proteins | sample 1596521 | NCBI WGS metagenome assembly OJKP01 (sample SAMEA4350130, study PRJEB24818) | metagenome | biome: human; feature: gut; material: faeces | place: Denmark | collected 2013-09
CATGTCCTGCCGATAAGAGTATATGAGAAAATTCAGAAAAATGACAATAAAAATGGCATATGAGGTGATTATACTGGGTCATCTTCATATGCCATTGTATTTTTTAGGGACATTTACTGAATATCCCAAAAAAGAAAAAGCCACCTTTTCAGGTGGCTTTTTCTTTTTTGGGTGGGAGTGGGCGTTGACGGATTCGAACCGCCGACCCTCTGCTTGTAAGGCAGATGCTCTGAACCAGCTGAGCTAAACGCCCAAAAACATAATAAAAATAGTCTTAAAGACCGTGGGCGTTGACGGATTCGAACCGCCGACCCTCTGCTTGTAAGGCAGATGCTCTGAACCAGCTGAGCTAAACGCCCCAAAAGGGGAAATCTGATCAATTATGTTTTTGAGGTGGGCGTTGACGGATTCGAACCGCCGACCCTCTGCTTGTAAGGCAGATGCTCTGAACCAGCTGAGCTAAACGCCCAAAAACATTTTAAAAACAAGAGCTATAATCGAGTGGGCGTTGACGGATTCGAACCGCCGACCCTCTGCTTGTAAGGCAGATGCTCTGAACCAGCTGAGCTAAACGCCCGATACTCTTGTTCTCAATTGCGGTGCAAAGGTATGGAATATTTTTGAATCTGCAAATCTTACGAAGCTTTTTTTGAAAAAAATAATGCAAATATGTCTGTTACTGTCTGTTTTTCACTTATCAGACTTCGTCATCGTGTCATCTAATTTCAAATAATAAGGTGTCATGGTATGCAAAAAGTTGATTTAATGCGAAGAAAAAGTTGGCAGACGGGCAGAAAAACTCTATACTTAACCTAAGTATATATAAACTTAACTTAAGTATATATATTCTTAGCCTAAGTTTATATATTCTCAGCCTAAGAATAGAGAATTTTACAAGAAGCGACAGGCTTTTATTCGCAAGCGTTGTAACAAAAAACGTCCGGTCAAGATGTGTTCCACCTTAACCGGACGTTGCTCTTATATTATGGTATTATTATTCTTTACCGAAACGTTTAGCTTGTTCTTCAATTAACGCTCTATCGTCAAAATAGTTTATTTTCATGGCACGGCGTACCTCGTCCATAGTCTGTGCAGCAGCTTCGCGAGCTACTTCGCAACCGTTCTTAAGGATGTCGTAGATAGCCGGGATGTCTTTTTCGAGCTCTTTACGGCGTTCGCGTATCGGAGTTAATTCTTCTTGCATGATAGCTGCCAAGAGTTTCTTGACTTTCATGTCGCCCAATCCGCCACGGGTATAATGTGCCTTCATTTCATCCAGATTTGCATAGTCGGGGCAATAACGCTCAAAGTGTTCCGGACGGCAGAATGCATCGAGGTAAGTAAATACGCAGTTGCCTTCCAACTTACCTGGGTCGCTTACGCGCAAATGGTCGGGGTCGGTAAACATGCTCTTTACTTTCTTTTCTACTTCGTCTGCCGAGTCGGACAGGTAGATACAGTTGCCCAATGACTTACTCATTTTAGCCTTTCCGTCGGTTCCCGGCAAGCGCAGACAAGCTGCGTTGTTAGGCAGAAGGATTTCTGGCTCAACGAGAGTTTCACCATATATATTGTTGAATCGGCGTACAATTTCGCGTGTCTGCTCAATCATCGGTTCCTGGTCTTCACCTGCAGGTACGGTTGTTGCTTTGAATGCGGTGATGTCGGCTGCCTGACTGATAGGGTAGGTGAAGAAACCTACAGGAAGACTCGTTTCGAACTTACGCATCTGGATTTCGCTCTTAACGGTAGGGTTACGCTGCAAGCGTGATACAGAAACCAAGTCCATATAGTAGAAGCTCAACTCGCACAATTCCGGAATCTGAGACTGAATGAAGATAGTAGATTTCTTAGGGTCGAGTCCTACTGACAGATAGTCGAGCGCTACTTCAATAACGTTCTGACGTACCTTTTCTGGGTTCTCGATATTGTCGGTCAAAGCTTGGCCATCGGCTTCGAAGATAAAAATCTTATCGTAAAGTCCTGAGTTCTGCAGTTCTACGCGGCGACGCAAAGAGCCTACGTAGTGTCCAATGTGTAACTTGCCTGTAGGACGGTCGCCGGTAAGTATAATCTTTTCTTTTTTCATATAATATTGATTTTATGTTTCTTGTTATCTGTTGTTTATCTATTGTTTCGGTCAGTTTTTCTTTCCGAATAGCCAGCGGAAGAAACGTACGAATATGTTTCCTTTCTTACGGGGCTTAGGCGTAGATGTTACTGCCTGATTTTCTGTCGAAACAGAGTCTGCTTTTGATATGCTGAGGCTGTCGGCCGACTGTATAAGTTGTTCCGCTTTCTTCAGCAGACTGTCTTTTTGCAATACTAAGCTATCTGTTGTCATGAAAGAAATGCTATCGGCGCTGAGCGTCAGCAAGCTCTTTCCTGAAGAAATGGAGTCTGTTGCTTCCGGCTTTTCCACCTCTTTATGCACGGCTGTAGTATCTGCCATTACAGGATGCGGCTTAGGTTTGGGCTGTTCTATCTTGAACTGCACGGGTACGGAGCATTTGCAGCGTACCACACGTTCGTGGTCTCTTCCAGGCATCCACGACGGCATCTCGCGTATTACGTTCAGCGCTGCCGTATCCATCTGCGCTTCCAGTCCGCGTGCTATGGTAGGCGATGTGATTTCTCCATTAGTCTCTACAACGAACTGTACTACCACCACACCTTGCTTGTTTTCTTTCTTTGCTTGTGCAGGATATTTCAAGTGGCGTTTCAAGTAGTTCATGAACTCCTTTCGTCCGCCCGGATATTCCGGCATGTGTTCTACCACATTATATATTTTACCCGGATTCTTTGGAAACATCGTGATGCGATACGGCTCGTTTGGATTCTGCAGAAACAGGCTAGTGTTTATAGACATGTTATCCATTCCGTCGGCACGTAGGGTGACGGGATGTTTATAATCGGCTTCTATTTTGAAAAGCCCTATCTCGTCGGTCACGGTTTTTCTTCCGGTGCCTTGTATGCTTACTATTACTCCGCTTATTGGATGTCCGGAGCTATTATTCACGATACCTTCTACCTCTACGGTTACATTATCTTTCTTAAATGCCGTAATATCATCTGCCGAATCTATATAGATAGTTTTTGTTGCATCGTCTTCTTTCAGCGTAAAAGAGCATACAGAGTGGTCTGCATCATAAGGAAAATACAATGCTGCCGAGCGCGTATAGTTCTTGTTTATCTTAGTACTGAATGAGATAACGCCTTTATCGTCGGCGGTATATCTTTCGCTTTGTCCGAATATTCTAAGTTGGATACCCGATTGCGGGGCACCGGTAGTTTTAAGGACAGTGATGCGGAAAGATACATCCTTCTCGTCACTTTGAGCCTTGGCGGTTTGCAGTGCCACGGTCAGTGCGCACATTACAAATAATATGATAGAGTATAATCGTTTCATTCAGCGTGAGTGTCATTTCTTTAGAGCTGCAAAGCTACAAGTATTCTGTTGCATTTCAAAATATTCATTGCTGGTTTCATACTTCCGCTCTTAGTGCGTTCAGGTCGGCTCCGGTAGGGCGTTGATATACGCGCAGACCGAATTGTGGAATTACAGCGAAGAAATGATCCATCACTTCGCCTTGCGCTTGTTCGTATTCTATCCATTCGCAACTGCGTGTAAAGCAGTATAATTCCAAGGGTACTCCTTCGGCCGATGGTTGCAGTTGGCGCACCATAGTCATCATTTGGTCGTTTATCTTCGGATTGGTTCTCAGGTATTGCAGCATGTAATTACGGAATACTTGCAGGTTTACCAATTGCTCTGTACCGTTGGCCTCTTCCTGACTTATCCATCCTTTAGAAAGAAACATCTTAATCTCTTCGGGTGTGCAGAAGCGTACTGAGTTCATATCTATAGAGACTGAGCGCATTATGCGTCGTCCTCCGCTTTCGCGCATACCTCGCCAGTTTTGGAATGAATCGCTTACAAGCGCATAAGGTGGTATTGTGGTAATAGTTTTATCGAAGTTCTGCACCTTTACGGTGGTTAGCGATACTTCGAGCACATATCCGTTGGCTCCGTATTTATTCATTGTAATCCAGTCGCCCGGGCGCAGCATATCGTTGGCAGATAATTGTACTCCTGCCACTAGTCCTAATATACTATCTTTGAATATCAACATCAATACGGCAGCCGAAGCACCCAGTCCCGCTAATATCCTTCCGGCGTTTTGGTCTATCAATATGCTGATAATCAAAATAGCTCCTATACCGAAAACGATGAGTTTTATCATCTGATATATACCTTTCAACGGGCGATCTCGCAATGTCTCGTGCTCGTTTGATATATCATAAAGCGAGTTTAAGAATGTTCTGATAAGTAATATAGTATTTACTATCAGATATATGAGGCATCCCTTATGTAATATTATAAGCAGTATCGGCATTCCTTCGAAAGCGAAAGGCAGCAGCAGATATAGTATGATAGGCGGAATTAGACGGCGTACGTTGCGCATTAAATCTTCATTAAACAGATAGTCATCCCAAGTAGCCTTGGTGCGCGACGTAATTCTTCGCACAGACGGAATTATTATATATTTAAATAATGTGGTGCAGGTATACGATATGATTACTGCCGCCAAAACAAGCGCTACCCTCGAAACCCAACTAGTGTCTGTTTTATCTATACCTATATATAATAATAGGTCTGCTACTCTGTCATGTAGTTCATTCATATTTTGATATGTATTTTATCGCCCAAAATCCTTGCAAAGATAAAAACCTTTCCCTTTTTCTTGCTCAAATTTAGTTTCTTTGTGCATTTTTTTGATTTGAGGTTCTTTATAAACGAATGCTTTCACTAAATTTGCCCACAAAAATATACTAAAACCAAAATAATTAATCTAATGAGTTTGAAAATTGTAGTATTGGCAAAACAAGTACCAGACACTCGTTGTGTGGGAAAAGATGCCATGAACGCCGACGGAACAATAAACCGTGCGGCTCTTCCAGCGATTTTTAATCCGGAAGACTTGAATGCTCTAGAACAAGCACTCAGACTGAAAGACACACATCCGGGTTCTACCGTTACAATTCTTACAATGGGACCGGGTCGTGCCGCAGAAATTATCCGTGAAGGTTTATATAGAGGCGCTGATAATGGCTATTTGCTTACCGACCGTGCTTTTGCCGGTGCTGATACATTGGCTACTTCGTACGCGCTGGCTACTGCTGTTCGTAAAATAGGCGATTATGATATTATCGTAGGTGGACGTCAGGCTATCGACGGTGATACAGCGCAAGTTGGTCCGCAGGTAGCCGAAAAACTTGGCTTGCCTCAGATTACTTATGTAGAAGAAATAGAAGAGGTAAACGAAGGACGCATCCGCGTAAAACGTCATATCGACGGTGGTGTGGAAACAGTAGAAGCTTCTCTGCCTATCGTGTTGACTGTAAACGGTAGCGCCGCTCCTTGTCGCCCACGCAACGCAAAGTTGGTGCAGAAGTACAAACGTGCGTTGGGAGCACAAGAAAAAGCTGCCATTACAAAAGACGGAAACGAATTGCCATACGCAGAACTGTACGACAAGCGTCCGTATCTTAACATTACTGAATGGAGCGTAGCCGATGTGAACGGCGATACCAAGCAGTGTGGTCTGTCGGGCTCGCCTACTAAAGTTAAGAAGATTGAAAACATCATCTTCCAGGCTAAGGAAAGCAAGACCATTTCGGGCAGCGATGCAGATGTAGAGAACTTGATTGTAGAACTATTGGCTAACCATACTATCGGATAATCATGAATAACGTATTTGTATATTGTGAGATGGAAGGCAAGCATGTTGCCGATGTCAGTCTCGAACTTTTAACCAAGGGCCGCAAGTTAGCCACTGAGCTGGGATGCCAGCTCGAAGCCATCTGCGCAGGTTCTGACCTTGCAGATGTAGAAAAACAAGTATTACCGTTCGGAGTAGACCGTGTTCACGTGTTCGATGCTCCTGGATTGTTCCCTTATACTTCTCTTCCGCATACTTCTATTTTGGTAAACCTGTTTAAGGAAGAAAAACCGCAGATTTGCTTGATGGGGGCTACCGTTATCGGTCGCGACTTGGGTCCGCGTGTTTCTTCTGCTCTTACAAGCGGTCTTACTGCCGACTGTACTCAGCTTGAAATCGGTGATTATGAAGACAAGAAGAATGGCGTTACATACGAGAATTTGCTTTATCAGATTCGTCCGGCATTCGGTGGTAACATCGTTGCCACTATTGTGAACCCCGACCATCGTCCGCAGATGGCTACAGTTCGTGAGGGTGTGATGAAGAAAGAAATCCTCGATGAAAACTATCAGGGCGAAGTGATACGTCACGACGTTGCTAAATACGTTCCCGAAACCGACTACGTGGTTAAGGTTATCGACCGCCATGTAGAAAAGGCAAAACATAACCTTAAGGGTACTCCTATAGTAGTAGCCGGTGGCTATGGTATGGGAAGCAAGGAAGGATTCGATATGCTGTTCGAATTGGCAAAGGAACTTCACGCCGAAGTTGGTGCCAGCCGTGCTGCTGTCGATGCAGGCTTCTGCGACCACGACCGTCAGATTGGTCAGACAGGTGTTACCGTTCATCCTAAATTGTATATCGCTTGCGGTATTTCTGGTCAAATTCAGCACATTGCCGGTATGCAAGATGCCGGAATCATTATTTCTGTAAATAATGACCCTAATGCGCCTATCAACACCATCGCCGACTATGTGATTAACGGTACGGTAGAAGAGGTTATCCCGAAAATGATTAAGTATTACAAAAAGAACAGTAAATAATGGCAAACAATTATATAGAACATCCCGAACTCAAGTTTCACTTGAATAACGCGATGATGGAGCGCATCTGCCAACTGAAGGAGCGCGACTACAGAGATAAAGACGAATTTGACTATGCACCGCAGGATTATGCCGATGCGTTGGATTCTTACGACCGTGTGTTGCAAATTACAGGCGAACTGACCGGCGAAGTTATTGCACCTAATGCTGAGGGAGTAGACGAAGAAGGTCCGCATTGCGCTAACGGCCGTGTGGAATATGCTTCGGGCACTAAGCAGAACCTCGACGCTATGGTTAAGGCAGGCTTGAACGGTATGACAATGCCCCGTCGTTTCGGTGGCTTGAATTTCCCTATCACTCCGTACACCATGTGTGCCGAGATAGTAGCGCAGGCTGATGCCGGCTTCGGAAACATTTGGTCATTACAAGACTGTATAGAGACTCTTTATGAATTCGGTAATGAAGACCAGCATAGTCGTTTCATCCCTCGTATTTGTGCGGGCGAAACCATGTCGATGGACTTGACTGAGCCGGATGCTGGTTCAGACCTTCAGAGCGTAATGCTTAAAGCTACATTCGATGAGGCTAACAATTGCTGGCGTCTGAATGGCGTAAAACGCTTCATCACAAACGGCGACGCTAACTTACATTTGGTATTGGCTCGTTCGGAAGAAGGAACTCACGACGGACGTGGTTTGTCTATGTTCATCTACGATAAGAACGATGGAGGAGTAGACGTACGCCGTATCGAGAACAAGTTGGGTATCCACGGTTCTCCTACTTGCGAGTTGGTTTATAAGAACGCTAAGGCAGAACTTTGTGGCGACCGCAAGTTGGGCTTGATTAAATACGTTATGGCTTTGATGAACGGTGCTCGTTTAGGTATCGCTGCACAGTCTGTAGGTTTGAGCCAGGCTGCATACGATGAAGCGTTGGCTTATGCAAAAGACCGTAAACAGTTCGGTAAGGCTATTATCGAGTTCCCGGCTGTTTATGACATGCTGGCTACTATCAAGGCTAAGTTGGATGCCGGACGTGCGTTGTTGTATCAAACTTCACGCTATGTAGATATCTACAAAGCTCTCGATGATATTTCACGCGAACGTAAACTTACTCCTGAAGAACGTCAGGAACAGAAGCGTTATTCTAAGTTGGCCGACAGCTTTACTCCGCTTGCTAAGGGTATGAACTCTGAATACGCTAATCAGAATGCTTACGACTGTATTCAGATACACGGCGGTTCTGGTTTCATGATGGAATACGCTTGTCAGCGCATTTATCGTGACGCACGTATCACCAGCATTTACGAAGGTACTACTCAGTTGCAGACTGTTGCGGCTATCCGTTATGTAACTAACGGTTCTTACGCAGCTACATTGCACGAATTCGAGTTAACACCTTGCGCTGCCGAATACGAAGGCTATATGAATCGTCTTAAAGATATGACTCGTAAGTTCGAAGCATGTACTAACGCAGTAAAAGAAGCACAGAATCAAGAGTTGCTCGATTTCGTTGCACGTCGTTTGTACGAAATGGCTGCTGTCTGCGTAATGGGTCACCTGTTGCTACAAGACGCGATGAAAGCTCCTGAATTGTTCGCTAAATCGCTCGATGTTTATGTAAACTATGCAGAGTCGGAAGTTGAAAAGCATTTCAATTTCATCCGCAAGTTCAAAGCTGAAGAGTTGGACAACTACCGCAAATAATAAGGTAGATTAACAAGATAAATATAAAGCCTGTCTGTTACTTTATGAGTACGGACAGGTTTTCTTGTGTTAACAACCCTGATAAAATTATGGTGTTTTACAAAAAGATGTTATAAAACAGCTTATTTTATTTCATTAATTTGCTAGTTTCCTGAGAGTCCGTATCTTTGCACTGTGTTTTTCATAGTATTAGATTTAAGGTTAACAAAGGTTGGAGTACAGCGGTACTCCTTTTTTTATGCCCATACGTGAAATACATTTGAAATACATTATATTTTATCACCGTATTATCCGGTACCGAATGTAGGTAGGTGATGATTCTAAAAAGATAAAATGTCCTATATTTGCACTTAAAAACAAGAAAATACGTAATTTATGAAACTAAAATCATTTTTATTATTCTTCTGTTTGCTTTTCGCGCTGTCTGCATCGGCTCGTAAGAAACAGGAAAAGATTTATGGTGTCGCTTTCTATAATCTGGAAAATATGTTCGATACCTTGCACGATGAGGGTAAGAACGACTATGAATATTTGCCCGAAGGCCGTAATAAATGGACCGAGGAGAAATATCGTGCCAAACTGAAGAATATGTCTACCGTATTGTCTCAACTGGCTACCGACCGTGTAGAAGGCGGAGCGGCAGTAATAGGAATGGCGGAAGTAGAGAACCGTCATGTGCTTGAAGATTTGTTGAGCCAGCCGGCTTTGTCGGAAAGAGGATATCAGATTATTCATTTCGAAGGTCCAGACAAGCGTGGTATAGATTGTGCTTTCTTCTATAATCCTGCCATTTTTACTTTAAAAAACGCCAAGTTGGTTCCTTCAGTATTACGTAAGAGTACAGACCATCCTACACGTGGCTTCTTGATTGCCGACGGTGAGTTGGGTGGCGAGCATGTAGCCTTAATTGTGAATCACTGGCCTTCGCGTGGAGCTGCCGAAGATTATCGCGAACATGCGGGACGTCAGGTAAAAGCCCTGAAAGATTCGTTGCAGAATATCGACAAGAACGTGAAACTGATTATAATGGGCGATATGAACGATGACCCGATGAACAAGAGTATGGCAGAAGCTTTGGGAGCAAAGCAGGAAATGAAAGATACGGGAAAACTCGATTTATATAACCCGTGGTGGAATACATTGCTGGGCGGAGATGGAACATTGAAATATAGAGGCAAGTGGAATCTGTTCGACCAGATTGTATTTTCGGGCAATTTGCTTAACCGTCGTCATAAGAAACTTTCGTTCTCTACTCATGAGATATTCCGTCGCGACTATCTTTTCCAGAAAGATGCAAAATACGCAGGCTATCCGCTTCGTACTCATGCCGGCGGAAAATGGCTTAACGGATATAGCGACCATCTTCCTACTGTAATCTACTTGGTGAAGAAGTCAAAACGATAAATAAAGAAAACCTCCTTAATAGATTTTCGTGAGAGACTATTAAGGAGGTTTTTCTGTTATAATCGATACTCTGTTAATTCATAGTGTCCTGATAAAAATCGAGCATGTCGTAAATCTCGTCTTGAGTAGCGGTTTGGTTGATGCGTATATCACCTATCTCGCCCAGCAAAGTGAAGTTTACGTTTTCGCCCGAAGTATTCTTCTTATCGTGTTTCATCAGTTCGTACAGGCGTTCGTAATCTTTGCAAGTAATTTCCATCGAGCCATAATTCTCTTTGATGAAACGTATGGTTTGGCGCAACTTGTCTTTTGGAAATCCGGCTTTGATGTGCGAGAAATAAAGTTCGCATACCATGCCCCATGCCACGGCATATCCATGTAGTACAGGTTTCTTACGCTCTAAAGCCAGACTTTCAAACGCATGTCCTATGGTATGACCGAAATTTAGTGCTTTGCGTATTCCGTTTTCGAAAGGATCTTTCTCTACTATCTTTTCTTTCACCTCTACTGACTCTGCCACCAATTCCTGCAATTTCTTGTAGTCTATGTTCTGCATGTCGAAAGTAACCAACTCGCTCCAATGCTTCACGTTACTGATGAGGCCATGCTTCAGCATTTCTCCATATCCAGAAAGAATGTTGGCATGATCAAGAGTCTTCAAGAACTCACAGTCTATTAACACGCTCGATGCTGGAGCGAATGCACCAATCTCGTTTTTAAGTCCGTTAAAGTTAATACCTGTTTTTCCGCCCACCGATGCGTCTACCATCGCCAGTAGGGTAGTAGGGATATTAATCATATTGATGCCTCGCTTAAACGTAGCTGCGGCAAATCCTCCCAAATCTGTTACCATGCCACCGCCCAGATTAATCATAAGCGAGTGTCGGGTTCCGCCTTTGCTGCTTAGCTCACTCCATACGTAAGCCAATGTTTCAAGATTCTTATGTATATCTTCTACACCTATACATATATGTATGGCATCTTTCAGATATGGATAAGAAGCGATTATAGGATTACAGAATACTTGTGTGTGTTCGTCTGTAAGAATGAATATCTTATCGCGCTGACACTTCTTTACGGCTGTGTGTAAGTTCTCTTCCAGCTGTTGGCAAATAATGACCTCTTGTTTACTCATATTATGTATGTTGTTTGTTGAGCCGCTTGGCATGTATTCCCTTGTTATTACCAGGCAGCCAGAAAGTTTATAGTCTTTGTTTTCCATGCAAAAATAAAAAATAATTAATTTTGCCGGATAACTAATTTAAAAAATAATATTATGAGAGGATTTTTACCTTCTTGGTGTAGAATATCAGGTTATGCACTTTTACTTTTATCGGTTTTCGTTCCGCCTACGATGTCTCTTTTGGGCGCTGTACACGATGGAAATATCATTTTGGTTAAGCTTGTCATGAAGTTAGTGATTTGGATGTCGCTGTTCGCTATCTTCCTGTCTAAAACGAAAGACGAAGACGAAGTAGTAGGCTTGCGTGCCAAGGCTTTGCAATACGCATTATATTTATGGGGTGTATATTATGTGGTGATGTTGGTACGTAGCGCTGTGCTACAAAACCTTCAGTTGGCAGATAATTCGGCTGCCATTGTCTATATGGTAATCAGTGTTATATGCATGGAATTCTTGTTCAAAAAACACCGTGCGGAGAAGTTGTTCCGTCGCAACAAGCAGTAATCAGAATTAAAAAACACAAAAAAATAAGATGCGATTAAACCTTTTTGTTGATGACAAGTCGAAAAGACAAAAGGGAAAATAGAAAAATACATATAGATGAAAAAAGGGTTAATTGGATTGCTGTTCTTCATGGTGTGCTTTAGCGCATTGGCTCAGACGGGCAGCAAAGGGTCTGTTTCGGGTACAGTAGTCGATGCGGACGACAAATCGCCTGTAATGCAGGCAACAGTTCAGATTCTTTCTGTGAAGGACAGTTCTATGGTGGCAGGAAATGTAACAAGTAACAACGGACATTTCTCTCTTGCCGCTCCTATGGGCAGGTATTTGCTGAAGATTTCTTTTGTAGGCTATAAATCGGAATATAAGCCTTTGGTACTTTCTAAAACAAAGCCCCGCGTATTGCTGGGCCAAGTACAACTGCATTCGGATGCCATTATGCTGAAAGGTGCTGAAGTAGTGGCGCAAGCAGCCGAGGTTACCGCTTCGGAAGATACATTGGTGTATAATTCTTCTGCTTATCGTGTGCCCGAAGGCTCTGCGTTAGAAGAACTTGTGAAGAAGTTGCCGGGAGCAGAAGTCGATGAAAGCGGAAAGATTACTATCAACGGTAAGGAAATAAAGAAAATCATGCTCGACGGAAAAGAGTTCTTCGCTAACGATCCCAATGTGGCTATGAAGAACCTTCCGGTGAACATCATCGATAAGGTGAAGGCTTACGATCGTCAGTCGGATATGGCTCGTCTTACGGGTATAGAAGACGGTGAAGAAGAAACCGTGCTCGACCTGACAGTGAAGAAAGGAATGAATAAAGGATTCTTCGGTAATGTCGATTTGGCGGCAGGAACGAAAGACCGTTATAGCGGTAAGCTGATGGCTAACTATATGCAAGAGAAAGACCAGTTTACGGTTCTCGGTTCTGCAAATAACGTGGGCGACCAAGGCTTCCCCGGCGGCGGTGGCGGACGTGGCGGATGGGGAGGCAACAACGGATTGACTGCCACTAAATCGGGAGGATTCAATTTTGCCACCGACCGCGAGAAAGTAAAAACCGGCGGTAGCGTGAATTATTCTTATAAAGATGCCGACGTGATAAGCAAGCAGGCATCAGAGACTTTCGTTTCGAGTTCAGGAAAAAGTTCTTTCGGTAATTCGCTGAGTTCTAACAGAAATAAGAATACCAACGTAAATGCTGACTTCCGTTTCGAGTTTGCGCCAGATTCGTTATTGAATATTGTGTTCCGTCCTAACTTTTCTTACGGAAAGAAGGATAACAATACTTCTGGTAACTCATTTACTTTTAACGATGACCCTGAGCGTACTACCGACGAACTGCTTAATGCGGCAAATCTGTATGACATCGTGCCGAAAGAAAAAGTTGTGAATACCATTGTGCAAAATTCGTTGAGCACCGGAAACGACATTTCATTCGGAGGTTCGGCTATCATCAACCGCCGTTTGGGTAAGCAAGGAAGAAACATTACTTTGCGTGGTAAATACAGCTATACCGATAGCGAAAGCGAACAGTTCTCAAGCTCGCAGACCGAATATCCTAATAAGGACAATATGACCGAAGAGGAAATAGCACGCCTGCAAGAAGATATCCGCCGTTATATCACAACTCCTACCAAGAGTTATCAATACGGAGCGCAATTAACTTATAGCGAGCCGATATTCCGTGGCGGTTATCTGCAGTTCAGCTATAACTTTCAGTACAAACGTTCTGAAACCGACAATTCTACCTACGATATGACTACAGCTTTAGGCGGTAATTGGAATATCTGGGACGGTCCGGCAAGCGATGGCGTAGGTGTATTCGATAAAGAACAGAGTAAGAGTGCGCATTACGATTACTTCAATCATCAGGTAGATGTATCTTTGCGTTGGATAAAGGCTAAGAAGATGCAGATGAACGTGGGTGTATCTTTCTTGCCGCAGAATACCAAGCTTGCTTATAAGAAAGGCGATGTTGATGTAGTAACAAAGCGTAATGTGTTTAACGTAACGCCGACTTTCGATTTCCGTTACACGCCTTCTAAGACTAGTCAGTTGCGTATTAATTACCGTGGACGAAGCTCGCAGCCCAGCATGGTAGATTTGCTCGATATCGAAGATAACTCTAATCCGTTGAACATTCGTAGAGGTAACCCCAACTTGAAGCCGGCGTTTACCAACTCGCTTTCATCGTTCTTCAATACATTCAATGTAGATACTCAGCGTGGTATGATGGCGCATGTGTTCTTTCAGAATACACTGAACAGCATCAGCAGCAAGCGTGTTTATAACGAGCAGACCGGTGGATACATCACTCAGCCCGAGAATATCAATGGCAACTGGAGTGCGCGAGGTATGTTTGGCTCTATGTTGGCATTGCGCGACAAGCGCTTTACCATCAATACGTTTACCAGCGGTGGTTTCAGTCATAGCGCAAGCTATATCAGCGACGGTAAAGATTTGGATCAGCTGACAGATGCTAATAAGAATATCACTAAGAACTTGTCGCTTGGCGAACGCTTGCGCGGTACTTTCAGAAATAACTGGTTTGAATTGTCATTGAATGGCTCGTTGAATTATAGCCATGCCCGCAGCAACTATCAGGAGCGCAACAATATGGATACTTATCAGTTCTCTTACGGAGGAAGTACCAATGTCTATCTCCCGTGGAACATGACTATTTCTACTGATTTGTCGCAAAGCTCACGCCGTGGTTATTCTGATGCCAGCATGAATCGTGACGAGTTGATTTGGAATGCGCAGCTTTCGCAGAACTTTCTGAAAGGAAATGCCGCTACCATAAGCGTTCAGCTATACGATATCTTGAAGAATCAGAGCAACGTGAGCCGTACTATCAGTGCCGCTATGCGTCAAGATACAGAGTACAACGCTATCTATAGCTATTGCATGGTACACTTTATTTATCGCCTTAACTTGTTTGGCGGTAAGCAGGCGCGTAAAGACGGTGGCTTCGGTGGTCCAGGCGGTTATGGCGGTCATCCTGGTGGAGGACATCCCGGCGGTCGCCCAGGTGGTTATGGCAGACGTCCTTTCTAAATTAATTGATATATTATAAAAAAGAAGGTATGCAGAAATGTATATCTTCTTTTTTTGACCCTACAAATGTGATTCTTATTATAGAATCTATTGCTTTTCTTATTGAAGTTGCCTCACATCGACCGATGTGAGCGTTCGTATCGACCGATGTGAGCGTTCGTAACGGTCGGTGTGAACGTGCGTATCGTTCGAAGTAAGACAACTTTGTTTAGAAATATTCAGAATTCCGTAAGATAATCCGAAATTAATCCGTATAGCTGTTACTCTTTAACAGTAAGAATCTCTTCGTTTTCCGCTTTTACTTTTTTCGTCAGTTTCTTCACTACTTCGCTGTAGCTGTGACGTATAAGACCTTGTATCTTAGTGTCGGACAACTCTCCGTTCAAGTCGATTTGATTCCAGTACTTCTTGTTCATGTGCCAAGCTCCGGCTATTTCGGTATGAGCATCGCGTAGCTCTATCGCATATTCGGGGTCGCATTTCAAGACGAACCATGTAGTATCTTCAAGGTCTATCATGGCGAATATCTTTCCCAATATGCGAAACACCAAAGTGGTTTCATCGAATGGGAAATCTTCCGTTGCCAGAGGAAGCGACAGGCAGTAGTCTCTTACACTTTCTACGTTCATTGTATTATTTCAGTTTATTGAGTTTTTTACGAATGTTGTTTACCGCCGATATTACGGCAGGTGGCAATTGCTCTTGCTGCATCATGTCGAGGCATTGCTTTAACTCTTGGGTAAGCTCTTCATAATGGATGCACTGCTTATAGGCCATCTTTACGCAGAGTGCTTTGCTGGCTACGGTTTCGGTGGCCGATAGCATTCGGCTCATACAGAAATCGATGAAATCGGTCCGCAGACCATCTTTATCGAACTCTTGTTTGGAAAGCAAATTCAGAATCAACCGCCTTTTGCCATCGTGCGTTTCTTTTAGAGCTAAGTTTATCAACTCATCGTGCTTTTGGCAGAGCCATGTCAGGCTTTCTTGATTGGTGAGGCAGCTTAATACCCATAATGCGTTCCACGATGTCTTTTCATCATCGTCGGTAGCCAATAGATATAGCTCGTTCATTATTCTGCTGTCTGTTTGCGCTCTATGGCATAACTCGTTGACGTATAGTTTGCTCACCCTTGTAGATAGTTCCTTTTTAAGCTCGTCCATGTTTTTTTGATATGCGTTGCGTTATGATGCAAAGGTAGTTATAAATCGGCATGAAATGTAAAATTAGTTGTGCCCAAACAAGTATTTTTTGTAAAAAACTCATATATTTATGCCCGAATTAATCTTAAAGAGAGAAATGAGAAAACCTATTAGCCTTATTATTTCTGCTTTCGCTGTTCTGACAGCTTGCGATACGGCGGTTCGTACAGCGCCAGATACTGATTATACCCAATTCGTCAACCCGTTTATCGGTACTGATTTTACAGGAAATACATACCCCGGAGCGCAGGTTCCATTCGGCATGGTACAGCTTAGTCCCGACAATGGTTTGCCGGGATGGGATAGAATTTCTGGATACTTTTATCCAGACAGTACGATAGCCGGATTCAGTCATACCCATTTATCGGGAACGGGAGCCGGCGACCTTTACGACATTTCTTTTCTACCCGTAACATTGCCGTATAAAGAGGCGGAAGCTCCGTTGGGCATTCATTCTAAGTTTTCTCATACCGACGAAAGTGCAAGTGCCGGATATTATCAGGTGCGACTATCAGATTACAATATCAACGTGGAACTTACGGCTACCGAACGTTGCGGTATTCAGCGATATACTTTCCCTAAATCAGAATCTGCCATTTTGCTGAATCTGGCAAAAGCCATGAACTGGGATGCTACTCTCGACTCGCATATTGAGCAGGTAGACTCGCAGACTATACGTGGCTATCGATTCTCGGATGGTTGGGCAAGAGACCAGAAGTTGTATTTCTGTACTCGTTTCTCTAAGCCTTTCTCTACTATGCAGATAGATACTGCTGTAGTGAAAAGAGACGGAAAGAACATTGGCAATGGTTTGATAGCCAAATTCTACTATAACACAACTCAAGATGAACAAGTGCTGGTATCTACGGCTTTGTCGGCTGTAAGTATGGATGGTGCCGAACAAAATCTGAAAGCGGAAGTGCCCGATGATGATTTCGACAAGTATCTGGCTCAAGCCAAGACTACGTGGAATAAGGAATTGAGCAAGATAGAAATAGAGACTCATGATACCGATGAAAAGACTGTGTTCTATACGGCTCTATATCATAGCATGATAGCTCCTACCATTTATAGCGATGTAGACGGCAGTTATTATGGACCCGACAAGAAAACGCATAAAACTGACGGATGGGTAAACTATGGTACATTCTCGTTGTGGGATACATTCCGCGCCGCTCATCCGCTGTTCACATATATTCAGCCCGAGCGCACCAACGATATGATAAAATCGTTCATCGCCTTTTATGAGCAAAACGGACGCCTTCCGGTGTGGAACTTCCAAGGAAGCGAAACCGATATGATGATAGGCTATCATGCCGTGGCGGTAATTGTTGATGCTTACCTGAAAGGTATAGGCGATTTTGATGCGGAAAAGGCACTCGAAGCGTGCGTTAAGACAGCAAATATCGACGAGTATCGTGGCATCGGCTTGTATAAGAAGAATGGATACGTACCTTACGATGTAGTAGATGGATACAATACGGAAAATTGGTCGCTTTCTCGTTCTCTTGAATATGCTTTCGATGATTATTGCATAGCTAAGATGGCGCAGAAGATGGGTAAGACAGATATTGCCGATGAATTTTTCAAGCGTGCCCAGAATTATAAGAATGTGTATAATCCGGCTACTTCGTTCATGCAGCCGAGAGATTCGAAAGGACGTTTCATCTCTAATTTCCGTGCCGATGAGTATACGCCGCATATTTGCGAAAGCAATGGATGGCAATACTTCTGGTCTGTGCAGCACGATGTAGATGGTCTGATAGAATTGGTGGGCGGTAAAGACCGTCTTGCTGAGAAATTAGATAGTATGTTTACGTTCAATCCTAAGGAAGAAGAGCTTCCTATATTCAGCACCGGAATGATTGGTCAGTATGCTCATGGCAACGAGCCGAGTCATCATGTGGCTTACCTATATAATAAGGTGGGGCAGCCGTGGAAAGGGGAGAAGTATCTGTCGGATATAATGCATGAATTGTATTCTAACACTCCTGCCGGACTGTGTGGTAATGAAGACTGCGGACAGATGTCGGCATGGTATGTATTCAGTGCAATGGGATTTTATCCGGTAAATCCGGTATCGGGCGTTTATGAATTAGGCTCACCTTTGTATCCTAAGACTCAACTTCATCTGTCAAACGGAAAGACCTTTACCGTTATAGCTCAAGGGGCTAATAAAGACAATTGCTACATTCAGTCGGTAAAGATAAACGGAGAACCTTACGACAAGAGTTTCATAACCCATGAGCAGATAATGAACGGTGCAACGCTTGAAATAGTGATGGGAGATAAGCCAGGCGAATTATGGTACAAATAAATATCAGATTATAAAGTATTAAACGTAAAATAAGAGAATACTATGAATCTAAAATTAATATTGGCCGCATGTTGCGGTGGAGCTTTATGGATGTCGTCGTGTAACGTAGCCGACAAGCAGTCGGATACGGATTATGCATCGATGGTAAATCTCTTTATAGGTACGGGAGGGCATGGACATACTTTTCCAGGAGCTGTAGTACCTCATGGTTTAATACAGCCCAGTCCGGATACTCGCATAGATGGATGGGATGCTTGCTCGGGATATTATTACGCCGATTCTACTATGAACGGTTTCTCGCAAAATCACCTTAGCGGTACGGGATGCGCTGACTTTGGCGACTTCCTGATAATGCCTACTGTAGGCGAGCAGGTGTGCGATCCGCAAGACTTCACCAGCCAGTCGTTGCCTTTTGCTTCTGGCTTCTCTCATAAGAATGAGGTAGCCGAGCCGGGATATTATTCGGTTTTGCTTGATAGATATAATGTGAAAGCAGAGATAACTTCTACCGCCAGAGCCGCTATCTATCGTTTTACTTATCCAAATGCCGAAGATGCGGGACTAATATTAGACTTGGATTATTCTGTTCAGCATCAAACCAATCGTGAAATGCGTGTTGAGGCGGTGAGTGATACAGAGATAAAGGCTTATAAGTTGTCGCTTTACTGGGCATCTGATCAGCAGGCTAGTTTCTATGCTAAATTCTCTGAACCCTTTACCTATACTATTCTTCGCGATACTCTGGTTTACCCAAACAGTACGCCTCAGCCTCGCTGCAAGATGTTGCTGAAGTTCAAGTCGCCAAAAGTAGAAGAAGTATTGGTGAAAGTCGGACTGTCGGTTACCGATGAAGAAGGCGCAAAAAACAATCTCGATACAGAGATACCCGACTGGAATTTTGAGAAAGTAAGAAAAGACGCACGTGCGGCTTGGAACGCTTATCTGTCGAAAATAAATATAAAGACGACCGATGAGGACGCTCGCACCATATTCTATACATCCATGTATCACACGGCTATCAGTCCAAACCTATTGTCGGATGCCGACGGACGTTATTGGGGTATGGATAGAAAAAAACATCAAGGCGACCCGTCGAAACCTATCTATACCATATTCTCATTATGGGATACATTCCGTGCGCTTCATCCGCTGTATTCTATCATCGACCCGGATATGAACAGTCGCTCCATCACTTCGTTGATACAAAAACATCGTGAGGGCGGTATGTTCCCTATGTGGGATGTAACGTCTAACTATACAGCTACTATGATTGGATATCATGCCGTATCGTTGATAGCCGACGCTTATACTAAAGGATATGCAGACTTCGACTTGAAAGAAGCGTACGCCGCATGTCTTCGTGCCGCGGAATATGACACTACAGGCTTGAGTTGTCCTAAGTGGATGGTGCCTTATCTTATACCAAAGGCGAAATATTATAAGAATACCCTTGGATACATTCCTTGCGACCTTGAGAACGAATCGGTAGCTAAGGCGCTTGAATATGCGTATGATGATTTCTGTATCTCACTTCTTGCTGAGGCTGTAGGCGATAGTATGAATTATGAGAAGTACACTAAATTCTCTAAGGCATACGAAACTTACTTCGACCCGAGTATTCGTTTCATGCGTGGACTCGATTCTAAAAAGAAATGGCGTACGCCGTTTAATCCTTGCGCTTCGAATCACAGAAAAGACGATTACTGCGAAGGTAACGCATGGCAATGGACTTGGTTTGTACCGCACGATATAGAAGGATTAGTACGATTGATGGGAGGTGAAGACGCTTTCGTAGGCAAACTCGATTCGCTGTTTGTTGTAGATTCAAATATCGACGGAGAAGTATCGGCAGATATCAGCGGATTGATAGGTCAATACGCTCATGGCAATGAGCCGAGCCATCATATCATACATCTGTATAACTACGTAAACCGTCCGTGGAAAACACAGGAGTTGGTAGATAAGGTACTGCGTGAACAATACAGAAACGCTACCGATGGTTTGTCGGGCAACGAAGACTGCGGTCAGATGTCGGCTTGGTATATCCTTAACTCTATGGGATTCTATCAGGTGTGCCCCGGAAAGCCTGTATATTCTATCGGACGACCGCTGTTTGATGAGGTGAATGTATCATTGCCTAAAGGCAAATCGTTTGTTATCAAAACCGTAAATAATTCGGCTGATAATAAATACATAGAGCGTGCCGTGCTTAACGGAAAAGAACTTACTACGCCATTCCTTAACTACGAAGACATTATGGCGGGAGGCACATTAGAAGTAACATTAACCGATAAGCCTAGTAAGTGGGGTGTGAAATAAAAACAATAAATCAGAGTATGAAAAGACTATTATTATCGATTATATTAGCCGGATGTTTTTGTTTTTTGTCGGCAAGGGATGTTAATTATGCAGATTATGTAAACCCGTTGATGGGAACACAGTCTACTTTCGAACTATCTACTGGTAACACTTATCCGGCGATAGCTCGTCCGTGGGGTATGAACTTCTGGACTCCGCAGACCGGAAAAATGGGCGACGGATGGCAGTATACGTATACAGCCAATAAGATAAGAGGCTTTAAGCAAACTCATCAGCCAAGTCCGTGGATAAACGATTACGGTCAGTTCTCTATTATGCCCGTAGTAGGAAAGCCAGAGTTTGATGAAAACAAGCGTGCCAGTTGGTTTGCACATAAGGGCGAGACTGCAAAACCTTATTATTATAAAGTATATCTTGCCGAGCACGATGTGGTGACAGAGTTAACTCCGACCGAGCGTGCGGCTATGTTCCGCTTTACTTTCCCAGAGAACGAGCACTCGTATGTGGTGGTCGATGCTTTCGATAAAGCCTCTTCGGTAAAGATTGACGTTGCCAACCGACGCATTACGGGATACTCTACACGCAATAGCGGCGGTGTACCTGATAATTTCAGGAACTATTTTGTTATAGAGTTTGATAAAGCATTTACCTATAAAGCGGTGGTTGATAACAAGACACTGATTGCAGAGTCTACCGAAACCACTTCTGCACACGCCGGAGCAATCATTGGCTTCGCTACTAAAAAAGGAGAAACCGTACACGCACGTGTAGCTTCGTCCTTTATAAGCGAGGAACAGGCTCTGCAGAATCTTAAGGAACTTGGCGACGATACGTTTGACACTTTGGTAGAGAAAGGAAAAGATGCATGGAATGACGTGTTAGGACGTGTGGAAGTAGAAGGCGGCAACTTAGACCAATATCGTACTTTCTATTCATGCTTGTACCGTTCACTGCTGTTCCCTCGCAAATTATATGAGGTAGACGCAAGCGGAGCAATAGTACATTACAGCCCTTTTAACGGAAAAGTACTTCCGGGCTATATGTATACCGATACCGGATTTTGGGATACCTTCCGCTGCTTGTTCCCTCTGCTGAATCTAATCTATCCGTCGGTTAATAAGGAAATACAAGAAGGACTGATAAACACTTATAAAGAAAGCGGCTTCTTCCCCGAATGGGCAAGTCCCGGACATCGCGGATGTATGGTAGGCAATAACTCCGCTTCGGTTTTGGTAGACGCTTATATGAAAGGTGTAAGAGTAGACGATGTAGCAACTCTTTACGAAGGCTTGCTTCACGCTACAGAAAACGTACATCCCGAAATATCGTCTACAGGACGTTTGGGTTATGAATACTACAACTGCTTGGGCTATGTGCCGTACGATGTGAAGATAAACGAGAACGCCGCACGCACATTAGAATACGCTTACAATGATTGGTGCATCTATAAATTGGCGAAAGAGTTGAAACGCCCTAAGAAGGAAATCAATATGTTTGCCCACCGTGCAATGAATTATAAGAATCTGTTCGACAAAGAGACCTTGCTGATGCGTGGTAAGAACAAGGACGGTAAGTTCATGGCACCTTTCTCTCCGTTGAAGTGGGGCGATGCGTTTACCGAAGGCAACAGTTGGCATTACACTTGGTCGGTATTTCATGACCCGCAGGGATTGATTAACCTGATGGGAGGCGACGATGTGTTTGTAAGTATGCTCGATTCCGTATTCTCAGTACCTCCTGTATTCGATGACAGCTATTACGGACAAGTCATTCACGAAATCCGCGAGATGACTGTGATGAATATGGGTAATTACGCTCATGGTAACCAGCCCATTCAGCACATGATTTATTTGTATAATTACGCTAAGCAACCATGGAAGGCTCAATACTGGCTACGTCAGGTTATGGACCGCTTATATACTCCTACTCCCGATGGATATTGCGGTGATGAAGATAACGGTCAGACTTCGGCATGGTATGTGTTTTCGGCGTTAGGATTCTATCCAGTCTGTCCTGGAACCGACCAATATGTATTAGGAGCACCTTTGTTCAAGAATGCTACTGTGCATTTTGAAAACGGAAAGACCCTTGAAATCAAGGCACCGCAGAATAGTTGCACAAATCTTTATATTAAAGACATGAAGGTGAATGGGGCAGAATACTCTAAGAACTATGTTACCCACTCTTTGTTGCAGAACGGAGGGGTGGTAGACTGTGTTATGAGTGATACACCAAACATGGAAAGAGGCATCGGCATGGAAGATGCTCCATATTCATTTAGTGGGGAGAAATAATAAAGAATGCTAAAAAATACTGAAACGTTACGTATAAGGCCATACTTGTTTGTATTATCTTAAACAATTAATAATGCTATGAGACCAAATGAAAAAATGAATGCTCATCATAGAAGAAGCCCCATAACATGGATTCCCACCGCGTATTTCGCAATGGGACTTCCTTTTGTCTTCCTCAATATGGTGACAGTGCTAATGTTTAAAGGACTGGGTGTAGAAGATAAGCTTATTACATTCTGGACTTCGTTAATTTTACTTCCGTGGACATTAAAACCTTTATGGAGTCCTTTCTTAGAGTTATTTAAAACCAAGAAATTCTTTGTGATAGCTACTCAGCTTATCACGGGTATTACTTTCGGGTTGGTTGCCTTTTCTTTACAACTCCCTCATTTCTTTAGTATAGCCATTGGTCTGCTGGCAGTCATCGCCTTTAGTGGAGCTACTCACGATATTGCGTGCGACGGTGTATACATGAGCGAGTTGTCTACATCCGATCAAGCGAAGTACATTGGTTGGCAAGGAGCTTTTTATAACATCGCCAAGATTGTAGCAACAGGCGGTTTGGTTTATCTGGCGGGATATCTCATCGAGATGTATTCTGCTGGCGCAACCGACGGCGTTGCAGTATTGTCGGCTAACAGAAAATCGTGGATGATAATATTGGCTGCCATGTGCGTGGTGATGGTAGTGCTCGGTATTTACCATATGTTTATGTTGCCTTCCGGGGGGAGTGCCGCAGTTCAGAAGAAACGCTCCGTGCATGAAACGGCTACAGAGTTGGTAAACGTCTTGCTCGACTTTTTCAGCAAGCGTCACATTGTATATTATATATTCTTCATCATCCTCTATCGTTTTGCCGAAGGCTTTGTGATGAAAATAGTTCCTCTCTTCTTGAAGGCCGGACGCGATATGGGCGGATTAGGATTGAGTGAAAAAGAAATCGGATTATATTACGGAACTTACGGAGCCGCGGCATTCGTGCTGGGTTCTCTTTTGGCGGGATACTATATCTCCGCTCGTGGATTGAAGAAAACACTGTTCTCATTGTGCTGCATATTCAATATACCTTTTATGGTATACGCGCTTTTCGCAGCTTTCCAACCCGAAAGCGGAATACTGATTTGCAGCGGTATTATATTCGAATACTTCGGATACGGTTTCGGCTTTGTGGGACTTACACTGTTCATGATGCAGCAGGTAGCCCCCGGCAAGCACCAGATGGCACACTACGCCTTTGCTTCGGGCATCATGAACCTTGGCGTAATGATTCCGGGTATGCTGAGCGGATGGGTTTGCGAAACCCTCGGAGAATTCTTTAACAAGCCGGGCGGATACGAACCGTTCTTCATCTTCGTGCTGATAGCTACTATCCCGGCATTTCTGATTACCTATTTCGTTCCGTTCAAGTATAAAGGAGACGGATCGTTGATAGAAGGCGAGAGAGAATAACCAAATTAAATATATGAACTAAAAAATAATAAGATTATGGCTGAGAAAATTAATATGCCTTGGGAAGAACGTCCGGAAGGATGTAAAGACGTAATGTGGCGTTATTCAAAGAATCCGGTGATAGACCGTTACCACATCCCTACATCAAATAGTATATTCAACAGTGCGGTAGTTCCTTTTGAAGGAGGCTACGCAGGTGTTTTCCGTTGCGATAACAAAGCAGTGCAGATGAACATCTTCGCCGGCTTCAGTAAAGACGGTATCAACTGGGAAATCAATCACGAGCCTATTCAGTTCAAGGCTGGAAATACAGAGATGATTGAATCGGAATATAAGTACGACCCTCGTGTTACATGGATTGAAGACCGCTATTGGATTACATGGTGCAATGGTTACCACGGACCTACAATCGGCATTGGCTATACTTTCGACTTCAAGGAATTCTTCCAGTGCGAAAACGCCTTCTTGCCTTTTAACCGTAACGGTGTATTGTTCCCGCAGAAGATTAACGGCAAGTACGCTATGTTGAGTCGCCCCAGTGATAACGGTCACACTCCGTTTGGCGATATCTATATCAGCTACAGCCCAGATATGAAATACTGGGGAGAACATCGTTGTGTAATGAAAGTGACTCCGTTCCCCGAAAGCGCATGGCAGTGCACTAAGATTGGTGCCGGTTCAGTACCTTTCTTGACCGAAGCTGGATGGTTGATATTTTATCACGGTGTTATCACTACTTGCAACGGCTTCCGCTATTCAATGGGTGCCGCTATCCTCGATAAGGATAATCCTGAAAAAGTATTGTATCGTACTCGCGATTACATCTTGGCTCCGGCTGCTCCTTACGAATTGCAGGGCGATGTCCCTAACGTAGTATTCCCATGTGCCGCACTTCAGGACGGAGAGCGTGTAGCGGTATATTATGGTGCTGCCGATACGGTAGTAGGTATGGCATTCGGCTATATTTCTGAAATAATAGATTTCGTAAAACGCACTTCTATTGTTTGATAAGAATATAGGAAAATCATTTTCATAGGTATATTTATATATTTCCCAAAACGAGAGGCTGCGTTGATGGTTCTGGTGAGAATTGTCGATAGCAGCCTCTTGTGTTTAAAAGCAATTTATTATTGATAGATATATGAAGAGGATATTTATTTATGTAGCAGGGCTGTTCGCGTTTTTGTCGGTGCAAGCTCAGAACTTGGTCGATTATGTAAATCCGTTTATCGGAACGACCAATTTCGGTACATGTAACCCCGGTGCCATTGTGCCTTACGGCATGATGTCGGTGGTTCCTTTTAATGTGATGGGCTCGGCGGATAATCGTTACGATAAGGATGCCCGCTGGTGGTCTACTCCATACGATTATACAAATAGTTACTTCACCGGATTTGCTCATGTAAATCTTAGTGGAGTGGGATGTCCTGAATTAGGCTCGTTGCTTTTGATGCCTACTACCGGAAAGTTGGATGTTGATTATCATAACTACGGAAGCAAGTATAAGAACGAAACGGCTACACCGGGATATTATTCTGTTTCGCTCGATAAGTATAACGTGAAAGCTGAGGCTACGGCTACACTCCGCAGCGGACTGTCGCGTTTTACATTCCCTAAGGGTGAAAGCAACATCTTGCTTAACCTTGGTGAGGGATTGACAAACGAATCGGGTTCTTATATGCGTCGAGTAAGCGACCGTGAAGTAGAAGGTATGAAACTGTTGGGTACATTCTGTTATAACCCTCAGGCAGTATTCCCTATTTACTTCGTGATGCGTGTAAGCAAGGCTCCCAAGACAACAGGATATTGGAAGAAGCAACGCCCCATGACGGGAGTAGAAGCCGAGTGGGATCCGGATCAAGGCAAGTATAAGTTGTACACTAAATACGGCAGAGACATTGCAGGTGATGACATAGGCGCATGGTTTACTTTCGATACCGAAGAAGGAGAACAGATAGAAGTGGCTATGGGTGTTTCGTTCGTAAGCATAGAAAACGCTCGTCTGAATCTTGAAAAAGAACAGAACGGACAGCATTTTGCCGAAATATTGGATAAGGCACGCAATGAGTGGAACGAAAAACTCGGTCGTATAATGGTAGAGGGTGGAACAAAAGATCAGAAGACTGTGTTCTATACAGCTTTGTATCACACCATGGTTCATCCTAACTTGTTGCAAGACGTAAACGGAGAATATCCGCAGATGGAAGGCGACAAGGTGCTTACTACCAAGGGTAATCGTTATACAGTATTCTCATTGTGGGATACTTACCGCAATTTCCATCAGCTCATGACTTTGGTTTATCCGGAGCGTCAGATGGATATGATTCATACTATGCTCGATATGTACAGAGAGCACGGATGGTTCCCTAAATGGGAATTGTACGGACGCGAGACGCTTACTATGGAAGGCGACCCGAGTATTCCGGTTATCGTTGATACATGGATGAAAGGTTTCCGCGACTTCGATATCAACTTGGCTTACGAAGCGATGTATAAGTCGGCCACTATGCCTGGAAAAGACAACTTGATGCGCCCCGACAACGACGAGTATACACAGAAAGGCTACGTAGCTCTTCACGAGCAATACGATAACTCGGTTTCTCATGCTTTAGAGTATTATATTGCCGATTATTCGCTGTCTACTTTGGCTAAGGCACTGGGCAAGAAAGAAGACGCCAAGCTGTTCTACAACCGCTCTATGGGATACAAGAATTACTATTGCAAAGAGTTCGGAACGCTGCGTCCTATTTTGCCCGACGGTAAGTTCTACTCTCCGTTCGACCCGAAACAAGGTGAGAACTTTGAACCAAGCCCCGGATTCCATGAAGGCAATTCTTGGAACTATACCTTCTACGTGCCCCACGATGTTATGGGCTTGGCCAAGCTGATGGGTGGCAAGCAGAAGTTTGTAAATAAGCTGCAGATGATATTCGACAAGGGATATTACGACCCTGCCAATGAGCCTGATATAGCTTATCCGTATTTGTTCAGCTACTTCAAGGGAGAAGAATGGCGTACACAGAAGTTGATAAAAGAACTGTTGGCTAAGTATTATACTACTAAGCCTGATGGCATACCGGGCAATGAAGATACCGGAACAATGTCATCGTGGGCTATATTCAGTATGATGGGCTTCTACCCAGATTGTCCGGGCGTTCCTGAGTATACGCTTACATTGCCTACATTCGACAAGGTAACAATTAAGCTCGATCCGAAGTATTACGGAAAAGACCGTTTGGTCATCGAGACAACAAATCCGGAGGTAGACTCGCCTTACGTTAAGAGTGTAAAGATGTGTGGCAAGGAATGTGGCTACCGCATCAATCACAACGATTTGGTAAAGGCAGGCACTCTGACATTTACCCGCAAATAATGCGTTGAACATATTTCAAGCGATATAAAAACAAGACTTCCCGCATCATGTCAAACCGACGCGATGCGGGAAGTCTTGTTTTGTACGGTCTCTCTCTGGTTGCAAACTAAACTTTAGAATCTTTTGTGGAGAAATCTGTTTCTTCTTGTTCAAATCTATATTTCCAGCCTAAGAATATGTATACTTAGGCTAAGTATATATAAACTTAGGCTAAGTATACATATTCTTAGCTTAAGTTTATAGTTTTTCTGTTGGTCTGCAGACTTTCTTCTGTTGTTATGGTGTATTTTTCTATTCGGTATAAAACAAAAAAGCAGTCATTCTTTTCAGAATAACTGCTTTTTGTTTGAGTGATCCGCTTGGGGCTCGAACCCAAGACCCCAACATTAAAAGTGTTGTGCTCTACCTGCTGAGCTAGCGAATCATCGTTGCTATCATTTCTTGATTGCGAATGCAAAGGTATGGACTTTTTGTGAATCTGCAAACTTTTTGCGAAATATTTTCTAAAATATTTTTAGTTGTTTTCTGCTTTTTCTTGATTATCAGTAGGATTATGGCTAGCTCCTAATCCAGAAATGTATGCAATATCTTTCTTTCTGATGTATCGTTGGTAGTACGAAAGCAGCAAAGAAGTAAGCGGTAACGCTATGATCATGCCAAGCATTCCCATCAGCGAACCCCAAATTGAGAGAGAAAGCAGGATGATGGCGGGGTTTAATCCGGTTATTTTCCCCATTATTTTAGGAGTGAGTATGGTATCTTGTATGAGTTGTACTACGCAGAATACTATCATGGCAAGTCCGAGTATCCACCAGAAGTTCTCGCCGGTTTCGGCTGCCTTTATCAGCGCCAGCATTACGGTAGGTATCAAGCCGATGATTTGCAGGTAAGGAACCATGTTAAGAAGTCCGATGAAAAGTCCTAAGCTGACAGCCATCGGGAAATCGATAATCAGAAATCCTATGCTGAACAATACTCCTACACAGAATGCCACTAGTGACTGTCCGCGGAAGTAGTGGTTCATACTATCTTTTACGTCGTTAAGCAGGGCTACTACTTTTCTGCGGTGCTTGGCTTCTATAAGGTTGACCCATCCTCCGGAAATCTGCTCATAGTCTAATAATATGAAGAAATAATAGAGTACCATGATAAATGCGGCGAATATACCTATTATTATATTATAGGAGGTTGCCACTAATGACCACATCTTGGGTACAACTTTCTGAACTGCCTGAACTATGGTTTCAGAGTCGAGCGTTTGCATCAGCCATTTGGCGTCGATGTTGTTGTGGATAAATTCGTTTATAGCCTCAGGGATGGAGGTTTGTCCGTTGCCGTTTTGCAGGTAGGCCCCCAATAGTTCTTTCATCTTGATGCATTCTTCTATCATAGGCGGGATGAAGAATAATGATATGGCGATGCCGATGGCCGCTAAAGTCAGCATGACAGCCAAGATAGAAACCACTCTGCTGCGCATGCGCAACTTATATTGGTAGAAAATCACCATAGGGTAGGTGATGTACGCTATGAGCCAAGCTATGAAGAAAGGCAATAGTACTCCACTCAGATGGTCTAAGAGGTAGAGTATACCGATAACGCCGGCAGCAGTCAATGTACCGCGTATAAACCGGTCGAACGTGATTTCTTTTCTTTGTACGGTCATAATTTATCTAGTTTTAAGTAGTATGTTGTTTTTGTTCTTCTTGTATCACTTTCTGATAACAACATCTGCATAGAGGCTCGTATTCGTGTTGCTCGCCCAGCAAGACGCGCTTATCGTTTGCTACTGTTCTATGCGAAACGTATGCCAGGTTTCCGCATTTTACGCAGATGGCGTGTACCTTAGTCACTTCATCGGCAATGGCGCATAGCGCTGGCATCGGCCCGAACGGGATTCCTTTAAAGTCCATGTCTAGTCCGGCTACTATAACTCGTATACCACGGTTGGCGAGGTCGTTACAAACCTGTACTATGCTTTCGTCGAAGAATTGCGCTTCGTCTATTCCTACCACGTCTATTTCGGAGCTGAACAGCAAGATGCTGGCCGACGAGTCGATGGGAGTAGACTTGATAGAGTTACGGTCGTGCGATACCACTTCTTCGTCAGAATAACGTGTATCTATGGCCGGCTTGAATATTTCTACTCGTTGCTTTGCAAAGGTGGCACGTCTTAAACGGCGAATCAGTTCTTCTGTCTTACCAGAGAACATGGAACCACAGATTACTTCAATACGGCCTCTACGGCAAGTTTCACTATTATGATCTTCGGAAAAAACAACCATTATTTTGCTCTTTTTATATTATTGATTTAAGTTTTTCTATTTGCAAATTTACAATATGTTGCTTTATAATAACGACAGATGCGTCTTTTTATTTTTGCGTTTGTCGTTTTGCTGAGATGTAAAAACACCATTTTAAGATACAACATCTGTTAAATGTTTAGACATATGTATACATCGAAACAAAATCTTTCTACCTTTGCTATATTAAGATTTAAGAAAATGGGTATATTATACGTTGTTCCTACGCCGGTAGGAAATATGGAGGATATGACCTTTCGTGCTATCCGTATACTGAAAGAGGCCGATTTGATATTGGCGGAAGATACGCGCACGTCGGGTATATTGTTGAAACATTATGAAATCAAGAACGCCATGCAGTCTCATCATAAGTTTAATGAGCATAAGACTGTAGAAGGCATCGTTAACCGGATTAAGGCCGGTGAAACGGTTGCGCTGATTTCGGATGCTGGCACTCCGGGTATTTCGGATCCGGGATTCTTGGTAGTGCGCGAGTGCGTGAAAAACGACATTGAAGTGCAGTGCTTGCCTGGAGCTACCGCTTTTGTTCCGGCTTTGGTGTCATCTGGATTGCCCGACGAACGTTTTTGTTTCGAAGGTTTTCTTCCGCAGAAGAAGGGACGCATGACTAGACTTAACGCTTTGGCGGAAGAACCGCGTACAATGATATTTTACGAATCACCTTATCGCTTACTGAAAACACTTACTCAGTTCCAGGAAATCTTCGGAGCCGGCAGACAAGTATCTGTTTGCCGAGAAATATCGAAGGTGCACGAAGAGAGTGTGAGAGGTACGCTGCAGGAGGTAGTAGCGCACTTTACGGCTACAGAGCCGCGAGGTGAAATCGTGATAATATTAGCAGGGAAAGAAAAATAATTGATTATAAATTCTAAACAGATTGAAGAACTATGAAGAGTGTTGTGTTTTTAACATTATGTGCAGCTGCTGTATTGACTTCATGCGGCCAAGCTGGTCAGAACAAAAGTGATTTGCAGGCTCAAAACGACTCTTTGATGCTTGAATTGTCAAATCGTGATGCTGAATTGGACGAAATAATGGGGTCGTTCAATGAAATTCAGGAAGGATTCCGCGAAATTAACGCTGCAGAAAATCGTGTAGATCTGAAAGGTAACGCTATAGAAAGCCAATCTAGCGCCGATAAGATAAAAGAAGATATTCGTTTCATTAGTGAAAAACTTCAGTCGAACAGAGAACAGTTGGCTAAGCTGGAGAAGCAGTTGAAAAACAGCGGATATCAGTCGGCACAGCTGAAGAAGGCAATCAAGAACCTTACTGCTGAGCTAGAAGCTCGCGAAAAGCAAATAGAGACTTTGCAGTCTGAATTGGCGGCAAAGAATATACGTATCGCAGAACTTGATGAAGCGGTTTCCGACTTGAACAAGAACGTTGATGAGCTGACTGCCGAAAATGAAGTTAAGGCTAAAACCGTAGCTGCTCAAGATAAGGCTCTGAATACAGCATGGTATGTATTCGGCACCAAGTCTGAACTTAAGGATCAGAAGATCTTGAAGAGTGGCGATGTGCTTAAAGATAACGATTTCAACAAAGATTACTTTACCGAAATCGATATCCGTAAAGACAAGGAAATTAAGTTGTACTCTAAGCGTGCTCAGTTGCTTACCACTCATCCGGCAGGCTCTTATGAGATGGTGAAGGATGATAAGGAGCAGATTACTCTGAAGATTACTAATCCTAACCAGTTCTGGAGCGTATCGCGCTATTTGGTTATCCAGGTACGATAATTCCTTTTACTGTTTGCCGATATTGGCAAAGCATTTAGTATAATATGTGTCTCCCGCAATCTACCCCAAGGTTGCGGGAGACATTTCTTTTATATATATTAAGGTGTAGTGTCTATATGTTGAAGAGCCAAATTACATAAAGGTGATTTGAAAGGTGGTTTATTGTAACCTTTACATTACATCTTGTATGTTTTTTCATGTCTCGTAGCAGTTATTTAAGTCATTTTGTACTTTCGTAAGCCTTTTTTTTATGCATTAAAAGACGGTTCATGTTTTTATTCTTAATTTTGCACGTGGAATTTAATCACTAACAATTATAAAACTTATAACAATGGTTAATTACAAAGATTTAGGCTTGGTGAACACAAAAGACATGTTTGCCAGAGCAATCAAAGGTGGATACGCTATCCCTGCTTTCAACTTCAACAACATGGAGCAGTTGCAGGCTATCATCAAAGCAGCAGTTGAAACTAAATCTCCGGTTATCCTTCAGGTGTCTAAAGGCGCACGTAACTACGCTAACCAGACATTGTTGCGTTACATGGCCGAAGGTGCTGTAGCTTATGCTAAAGAAATGGGTTGCGAACATCCTGAAATCGTTCTTCACCTTGACCACGGAGATTCTTTCGAACTCTGCAAATCTTGCGTTGACTTAGGTTTCTCTTCTGTAATGATCGACGGTTCTCACTTGCCTTACGAAGAAAACGTAGCTTTGACTAAGAAAGTTGTTGAATACGCTCATCAGTTTGATGTAACTGTAGAAGGTGAACTCGGTGTATTGGCCGGTGTAGAAGATGAAGTATCTGCAGAACATCATACTTATACTGACCCTGAAGAAGTTATCGACTTTGCTACTCGCACAGGTTGCGACTCTTTGGCTATCTCAATCGGTACTTCTCACGGTGCATACAAGTTCAAACCTGAACAGTGCCACGTAGATCCTAAGACAGGTCGTTTGGTTCCTCCTCCATTGGCATTCGACGTATTGGATGCAGTTATGGAAAAATTGCCTGGATTCCCTATCGTATTGCACGGATCATCTTCAGTTCCTCAGGAATATGTAGACATGATCAATCAGTATGGTGGTAACTTGGAAGCTGCTATCGGTATTCCAGAAGAAGAATTGCGTAAGGCTGCTAAGTCTGCAGTTTGCAAGATCAATATCGACTCTGACTCACGTTTGGCTATGACTGCTGCTATCCGTCGTGTATTCGCAGAAAAACCTGCTGAATTCGACCCACGTAAGTACCTCGGCCCAGCTCGTGACGAAATGGAAAAGATGTACAAGCACAAAATCCTTAACGTATTGGGTTCTGACGGTAAGTTGGCTCAGTAATAATTGGAGTTTTATACACCTAAATAAAAACGAAAGCTGCTTTCTCGCTATGGGAATGCAGCTTTCTTATTTTTATATGGTTATGGTTAATAGGCGTTTTTGAGGATGTGAATTCTGTTATTGTCGTGTATCGGCTCCCCACATCATTTTTTCGCGTAGGGTGTTGAAGAACGAGTGGTGGCATCGCTTTACGATACGGACAAAATAATCGGCCCTGCGTATTGTAAGGCGTGTTCCTTCGCGGCAGGTCTCGCTTCGTCCGTCTACTGCTATAAGGAAGTTATGGCTTCGGCTTTCTACGTCGAGCGTTATTTCCCAGTCGTCTCGTACTACGATAGGACGTACGTTGAGGCTGTGCGGAGCAACTGCCGTAAGACTGAAAGTGCCGCTTTGAGGCACCAATATAGGTCCGCCCACACTTAAAGAATATCCGGTAGAGCCGGTTGGAGTAGCTACTATCAATCCGTCGGCTTGATACGAGCATAGCAACTCATCGTTTATATATGCCTTTATGCCAATCATTGAAGAACTGTCTTTCTTCAGTACGGCTATTTCGTTAAGTCCGTAAGGATAACCTTTTAATACATGCCCGTCGGCGCTGAGCTGCAAAACTCGGCGTGGTTCTGCCAGATACTTTCCGGCGTATATCTCATCGAAAGCCTCCTCCATCTGGTCGGGAGATATATCGGCAAGGAATCCCAATCTTCCGGTATTGATGCCTAGTATCGGAATCTCTTTATTTCCTACTCGGCTGGCCGCTCTTAAGAAAGTACCATCACCGCCAATGCTTAGAACCATGTCCGCATTAAAGTTGTTGCCTTGGAAAATCTCCACTCCTCCAAGGTCTGCTCTCGTGTGTTGTCTCAGGAAATCGCAGAACTCATTACTGATAGATATGTGGGCATTTTTTTTGCGTAGTATTTCCAATAAATGGGTCACATGTGCCGATTTATGCTCTTGATACGTGTTGCCAAAAAGTGCGAATTTAAGATCCCGTTGCATATAAAGTAGCTTTTTTATCATACTTTTATATCACAAAGGCTGTCAAATTTAGTAAAAGCTGTTACCTTTGCGTGTTGTAGTGCAAAGATATTAAAAATTACAAGCAATATGACTAAGCTAAGTGTAAATATAAACAAAGTAGCCACCTTGCGTAATGCTCGGGGCGGAAATAATCCTGATGTAGAAAAGGTAGCGTTAGACTGTGAATCGTTTGGAGCCGAAGGTATAACAGTACATCCTCGTCCCGACGAACGTCATATTCGTTATTCTGATGTTTTGGCGTTGCGCCCTATTCTGCATACCGAATTTAATATCGAAGGCTATCCATCAAGAGAGTTCATCGACTTGGTGCTTAAGGTTAAGCCGCATCAGGTTACGTTGGTGCCCGATGCTCCGGGACAAATAACATCGAATGCTGGATGGGATACCAAAAACAATCTTTCGTTCCTTACAGAGCTGATGGATGAATTTGGACATGCAGGTATTCGTACATCTATCTTTGTAGGTACCGAGCCTGAAATGATAGAATATGCAGCTAAGGCCGGAGCCGATAGAGTAGAGTTGTACACCGAGCCTTACGCTACCTTGTATCCGAAGAATGCGGAGCAAGCCATCGCTCCTTTCATTGAAGCGGCTAAGGTGACTCGCGGATTGGGTATGGGACTGAATGCCGGTCACGATTTGAGTTTGGTTAACTTGAAGTATTTCCATGAGAATATACCTTGGGTAGACGAAGTTTCTATAGGCCACGCTTTGATTTGCGATGCGCTTTATTTGGGATTGAAGAAAACTATTGAAGAATATAAAAATTGTCTTCGTTAAGCATTATGGTAACAATGACTTTATTGGCAGCGGCTCAGGCAGTAGCCGATAGCATGACCGGCGAGAATCCGGTACTTACAGCAGTGTCGGGCGCAGAACCCGGAATGAATTTATGGGATATGGCTTGCAAAGGCGGGTGGATAATGATTGTATTGGCTGTAATGTCTGTTATAGCTCTCTACATCTTTTTCGAACGTGCTGTAGCTATCCGTAAGGCTGGTAAGGACGATCCGTTGTTTATGGATCGCATCCGCGATTATATACGTACAGGCGAAATAAAGGCAGCTGTAAACTATTGCCGTATGACTAATACTCCGTCGGCTCGTATGATTGAGAAAGGTATTCTCCGTATGAATCGCCCCGTAGCCGATGTTCAGGCTGCTATAGAAAACACCGGAAACGTGGAAGTAGCTAAGTTGGAAGACAAACTGTCTATTATGGCAACTATCTCAAGTGGTGCCCCTATGATTGGATTCCTCGGAACGGTTACAGGTATGGTTCGTGCCTTCTGGAATATGGCAAACGCTGGAAACAACATAGATATTACTTTGCTTTCTAGTGGTATCTACGAAGCTATGATTACTACAGTAGGTGGTTTGGTGGTAGGTATTGCTACCATGTTCGCCTATAACCATCTGGTTTACCGCGTAGATAAGGTTGTTAGTCAGATGGAAGCACGTACCATTGCCTTTATGGACTTGCTGAATGAACCTAACGAAAAATAATAGATGCCTATGTCACTGAAAAGAAGACAGAAGATATCTCCCACGTTTAGCATGTCGTCAATGACGGACCTTATATTTCTGTTATTGATATTTTTCATGATTACCTCTACTATGGTGTCGCCCAATGCCATCAAGGTATTGCTTCCGCAAGGCTCTGAGCAGACATCGGCAAAGCCAATGGTGAGAATAATCATTGATAAAGACCTGAATTATTACGGGGCGTGCGGAAACGATGATGAGATGCCTTTAGATGTGAATCAGGTTACAGATTTCTTGCAAGACTGTGCAAAGAAAGAACCTGAGATGTACGTGGCTCTGTATGCCGATGAAACCATTCCTTATAGAGAGATTGCCAAGATATTGAATATCGCCAACGAAAATCACTATAAGATGGTGCTTGCTACTCGCCGACCCGAGAAATGATAGCATTTACGGTAATGCGGAGTGAGTGATAAGAACGAATAAAAGAAGAATAGAACGTGAAAGAAAGTAAGATAGCCGGAATAATAGGAACACTGCTGCTGCATGTTTTGCTGCTGCTGTTTCTTTGGTGGTATACCCTTTCTTTGCCTCCACAGCAAGAAGAGGGGGGAGTGCCGGTTATGCTTGGAAATACAGAATTGGCTCAAGGTGATGCCGACCCTTACACGATGACAGAAGTAGACGTGCTTCCTCAACCGGAAGCCGAGGTGCCCGAAGAGGTGCCAGCTTCGCCAGAACCAGAGGTTAAGCAACCGCTTATAACGCAGCGTGAAGAGTCTCCTGTAAAGGTGAAGAAGGAAGAACCTAAGAAAGAGGCTCCTAAGAAGAAAGAAGAAAAGAAGGTTGAAAAGAAAAAGGAGACTCCTAAGGAGGTGAAACATGAGAAACCAAAAGAACAGCCGAAGGAAAAGACGGAGGCAGAAAAGCGTGCTGAAGCGGAAAGAGCGGTTGCCGCATCTGCTTCAAGTAAAATAGCCGGTGCTTTTGGTAAAGGCTCTAAGATGGGAAGCAAGGGAGGCGGACAATCTGGAACCGGAATTCAGGGAAGCCCTACGGGAAATAGTGATACCGGAAAGGCTACTGGCGTAGGAGGTAAGGGTACATTCTATTTGAATGGACGTTCATTGGGACCCGGCGGACTGCCGATGCCTATATATAACGTGCAGGATGAAGGTCGTGTGGTAGTGACTATAGTAGTCGATCCGCAAGGCCGTGTAGTAAGTACAAGCATAAACAAGAGAACTAATACGGTGAACCCACAGTTGCGTAAAGCAGCGTTGGATGCAGCCCGTAAAGCTCGTTTCAATACTATCAGTGGTGTGGATAACCAGAGCGGAACCATTACCTATTATTTTAAGTTGAAATAAAAATTTAAATTTATCGTATCATGAAATCAATCTGTATCTTTTTGGCTGATGGCTTCGAAGAAATAGAAGCCTTGTTACCTCTTGACGTGATGCGCCGTGGAGGGCTTAGTGTAAAGACAGTATCTGTTACAGGCACCCGTATAGCTATGGGAGCTCATCAGATTCCGGTAGAGGCTGATTTGCTTTTCGAAGAACTGAACGCCGAGGATGTAGAAATGATTGTCTTGCCCGGCGGTATGCCTGGAGCAGCTAATCTTGACATGCACTCGGGCTTGGATAAATTGATACGCGACTTTGCCGCAGAGCAAAAGCCTATGGCTGCCATCTGCGCGGCTCCGTTGGTGTACGGCCGTCGTGGCTTGCTGAAAGGCAAGAAGGCTACTTGTTATCCTGGCTTTGAGCAATATCTGGAAGGTGCCGAGTGTACAGGAGCAATGGTGCAAGTTGCCGATAATTTCATTTTAGGCAAAGGTCCTGCCGCAGCTGCCGAATTCGGATTTACTATTCTTGAGAAGTTTGCCGGTGCCGAAAAGGTGCTCGAAGTAAAACAAGGAATGCTTTTCGCTTAACGTGGCAATGGAGAAATATGTCATTATAGTAGCCGGAGGTAAGGGACTGCGTATGGGTGGTGATATCCCTAAGCAGTTTGTGCCCATCAATGGTATGCCTGTCTTGATGCGTACCATTGAGGCTTTTTATGCCTACGACCCGCAGATAAATATCATTTTGGTTCTGCCTTCCGCACATCAGTCGTATTGGAAAGGACTCTGCGAGGAATATCATTTCTCTATTCCTTATCAGTTGGCCAATGGCGGTGAGACTCGTTTTCATTCTGTAAAGAACGGATTAGCTTTGATACCGTCTACGGGCGGCGTAGTAGGCGTGCACGATGGTGTGCGTCCTTTCGTGGCGCAGAGTGTAATAAAGGAATGTTATGAACAGGCTTCGCAGTTGCAGGCTGTAGTGCCCGTAACCGAAGTGGTAGAAACGGTACGCTATATCCGTGAAGACGGAGGAAGCGAAACCGTGCCTCGCGACCGCTATAAATTAGTGCAGACACCTCAGGTGTTTACAGTCGATTTGCTGAAAAAAGCCTATGCGCAAGAGTATATCCCTTTGTTTACTGACGATGCTTCGGTAGTGGAGCATTGCGGAGCTACCGTTCATTTGGTTAAAGGAAACAGAGAGAATATTAAACTCACTACGCCATTCGACTTGAAAGTGGCAGAGGCTCTTTTGTAATTGTCTTGACATGCTCGATTTATCAACACGCGACATTAAATATTTGCCCGGAGTAGGTCCGCAACGCGCTTCGTTGCTGGCTAAGGAACTTAATATCGTTTCCTTTAAGGACTTGCTGTATTATTTCCCTTATAAGTATGTAGACCGTAGCCGCATTTATACCATCAGAGAGATAGATGGCAATATGCCTTATATACAGTTGCGTGGCAAGTTCTTGAGTTTCGAGACATTTGGCGAAGGACGCCAACGTAGGTTGGTAGGACATTTTTCGGACGGCACAGGAGTAATGGACGCCGTTTGGTTTCAAGGTCTGAAGTTCGTTATGGGAAAGATAAAGGCTGGGGTAGAATACATTATATTCGGAAAACCTACTGTCTTCGGCGGACGTATTAACGTGGCGCATCCCGATGTAGATGAGGCCGATGAACTTACTGTCGGCAACATGGGACTTCAGCCTTATTATAATACTACGGAAAAGATGAAGCGTATGCTCATCAACTCTCATGCCGTAGAGAAACTGATGCGCAATTTGTTTCATGCCATTCAGCGCGAGCCGTTTGAAGAAACCCTCAGCCCATGGATGGTAGAGTCGTTTCATCTGATGCCGCTTGCCGAGGCGTTATATAATATACATTTCCCTCAGAATCCAGAATTACTTCGTAAGGCACAGTATCGCCTTAAGTTTGAAGAGCTGTTTTATGTGCAGCTCAATATACTACGTTACACCAAGGAACGCCGCAACAAGTTCCGCGGATTGCCTTTCGAGCACGTTGGCGAGATATTCAATACATTTTATTCGCAAAACCTTCCGTTTCAGCTGACCGGTGCGCAGAAGCGTGTCATTAAGGAGATGCGTCGCGACATGGGTAGCGGACGACAGATGAACCGTCTGCTGCAAGGCGATGTGGGTAGCGGCAAGACACTTGTGGCACTTATGACCATGTTGATAGCGCTCGATAATGGTTATCAGGCGTGCATGATGGCTCCCACTGAAATATTGGCTAACCAGCATTATGAAACTATCTGCCGATTTCTGGCAGGCATGAATGTGCGTGTAGAGTTGCTTACGGGCAACGTGAAAGGCAAGCGTCGTGAAACTATTCTGAAAGACCTGCTCACTGGCGATGTTAAGATTCTGATAGGAACTCATGCCGTGATAGAAGATACGGTTAATTTCTCTTCTCTCGGCTTGGTGGTGATAGACGAACAGCATCGTTTCGGTGTGGCGCAGCGTGCAAAATTGTGGAGTAAGAACATTTATCCGCCGCACGTGTTGGTTATGACGGCTACTCCCATACCGCGTACTTTGGCCATGACTTTGTACGGCGATCTCGATGTGTCTGTAATCGACGAACTTCCTCCGGGCAGAAAGCCTATACAGACGGTGCATCAGTTTGATAACCGCCGGGCTTCGCTTTATGCTTTTATCCGTAAGCAGATAGAAGCTGGCCGTCAGATTTACATTGTTTATCCGCTTATTCAGGAAAGCGAAAAGATGGATATCAAGAACCTTGAAGACGGTTATACTAATATCTGTGAGGAGTTCCCAGAATATAGAGTAAGTAAGGTGCACGGAAAAATGAAACCTGCCGAGAAGGATGCCGAGATGCAGCGTTTCTTGGCTAAGCAAACTCAGATAATGGTGGCTACTACCGTAATCGAGGTTGGAGTGAACGTGCCCAACGCTTCTGTAATGGTGATAGAAAACGCTGAGCGATTTGGACTATCGCAGCTTCATCAGTTGCGCGGTAGGGTAGGACGTGGTGCCGACCAATCTTACTGTATATTAGTTACAGGATATAAACTTTCCGAAGAGACCCGTAAGCGTATCAGCATTATGGTAGAGACCAACGACGGTTTCGAGATAGCCGAAGCCGACCTGAAACTTCGTGGTCCAGGCGATTTGGAAGGAACACAGCAGAGTGGGGTAGCTTTCGATTTGAAGATAGCCGATATAGCCCGCGACGGTCAGTTGCTGCAATACGTTCGCGATATAGCCGAACGCCTGCTCGATGAGGACCCTCAGTGCGAGAATCCAAAGAATCAAGTGGTGTGGCAACAGCTTAAAGAGCTTCGCAAGAAGAACGTCAATTGGGCGGTAATTTCATGACAGTAAAAAATAACGCACGAGTGAAGAGCCTCTAAAGGTGCGAGAAAAACATTGCGATGGTTGAGTTGAAACATTACGATGGTTCAATTCAATCATCGCAATGTTTTGTTTGACTCTTCGCATTCTTTCTTTTTATATGCATGATAAAAGTATAGGTTGCCGTCTGAAATTCGAGTTTGTAGCGATGGAATTATTGCGTTTGTTAAATTAATACTTGATTTATGTCAAGAGGATGGTAAAATATGTTGCACAACATATAAACATGTAAAATGCATAGTTTCCTATATAAAAATACGAAAAAAATAGTTAATAGGGAGTCTAACTTAGTCGGAAAATAGCTATATTTGAAACGCTTTTTGAAAATAAAGTCTCTATTTGTATTTGAGACGCCTTAAAAATGAATTGTTTTAAACCGGAAAGGTATTCTTATCTCAGCCGCAACCCCCTTTGTATCCTGATTGCGAACGGCTGATGGATATCGCTGAAAAATATAAATATAAGAATGATTTTAAAATGTATTAAGACAGTCGCTTTGGCAGCTTTCGCGTTGGTCAGCGTAAACGTATCTGGACAAGATTTGTTGGCGCGTCAGGCTCCTATCGACAGAAAACTTAAAGCCGTAGACTCATTGGCGTTGATTCGCCAGATTAAGGCAGAACAATCGGCTTATCCGGCATATAGCCTTTATCCTAATTGGACTAACGATCGAGTTCGTGCGTATGCAAACGCTCAGGTGCCCGATAGCTTCAGAATAGATCTTACTAATTTTTGCATGCCTACCACTCATACAGTCATTACTTCTAAGTGCGGACCGCGTTGGCGCCGTATGCACGAGGGACTTGACGTAAAGGTATATATTGGCGATACTATCCGTGCCGCTTTCGACGGAAAGATACGTATGGTGAAATATGATCGTCGTGGCTATGGTAAGTATGTAGTTATTCGTCATGATAACGGATTGGAGACTATCTACGGTCACTTGTCTAAGCAGATTGTAGCAGAAGAACAATATGTAAGAGCCGGCGATCCTATCGGATTGGGTGGAAACACAGGACGTTCTACTGGTTCTCATCTTCATTTCGAGACTCGTTTCTTAGGCGAGGTTATCAATCCTGAATTCATATTCGATTTTCCTAATCAAGATATAGTAGCCGACACTTATCTGTTTGTTCGTGGAGCCAATCGTTATGCTAGTCAGCGTAGTCGTTCGTTGGCGGCTCTGAAACAAGGACGCTCTATAGCTTCTGCTGTAGGTTCTGACGGTGGCGAGGTGAAATATCACAAGATTCGTAAGGGCGATACATTAGGCAGTATTTCACGCCGTTATCATGTATCTATCGATAAGTTGTGCCGTATTAATGGTATAAAGCGTACTACAACATTGCGTATCGGTCAGGTACTGAAATGCGCTTGATAGAAAGAGCTTAAATGTTCTCATAACATAGAGAGAGTAGATAATTGGAAAAAGCGAACGGGGAGTAAAGCTAAGCTTTATTCCCCGTTCGCTTTTATTTGTATAGATGTTGTTCTTGTATAATCCTCCAAACTTCCGGATGTACAAAGTAGCGTATGTCTTTGCCTTCGGCTATAGATTGGCGGATGAAAGTTGAGCTGATTTCTATCAGCGGTGTGTCGGCTACCGTAACATGTGCAGGAATGTTGTTAAGGTCGATATCGTATCCTCGCCGTGGGTATACCATCACGTGATGGTTCTTTAGAATCTCTTCCGGCGATTTCCATTTAGAGAACGAATTCCAGTTGTCGGCTCCTATTATGAGCGTGAAACTGTGCTCGGGATAGGCTTGCGTCAATTTGTTGAGCGTATCTACCGTATATGATGGGCGCGGCAGACTGAATTCAAAGTCGCAAGCGCGAAAGTGCGGATAGTCTTTTACCGCTTCCTGTACCATCTCCAGTCGTATATGGTCGTCTAGCAATATCTGGTCTTTTTTGAACGGGTTCTGTGGCGATATCATAAACCACACTTCATCCAGCCCTTCGAATTCACGCAGATAGTTGGCAAGAGCCAAATGTCCTATATGTATCGGGTTGAATGTTCCGCCGAAAATGCCGACTCTTAGAGACATTTCTTTCTCCAATTAATGAATTTCAATACTTGCCAGCCAGCAACGATAAACATAGCGGCAGCGATGATATATTCTTTGAGAGCCAACGCTACGATGCCTACGGCTGTAGCGCATAGCCCCGTGATGACGCATATTATGATTAATGTGCGCATCACTTTCTTAGGGTCTTTGGGCATATTGTCGCTTGGTTTTATTTGTTGATGAAATCAGAAATCACTTTTAGTGCTTCGGCCTTAGCCTTTTCAAGGTCGTCGTTTACTATCACTACGTCGAACTTATCGCTGAATCCCAATTCGAATTCGGCTTTGGCTATTCGGCTTTCTATTACTTCCGGTGTGTCTGTGCCGCGTCCGTTAAGGCGTTTTCGCAATTCTTCTACCGAAGGCGGCTGGATAAATACCGATAACGCACGCTCGCCATAGAACTTCTTGATATTACATCCGCCTACCACGTCTACGTCGAATACCACATTCTGTCCGGCAGCCAACTGCTTTTCTACCTGCGCCTTCAGTGTTCCGTAAAAACGGTTTTCGTAAACCTCTTCGTATTCAAGAAACTCATCGTTGGCTATGCGTTGCTTGAATTCCTCTGGACTCAAGAAGAAATATTCCACTCCATTCTGCTCTGTTCCGCGTGGAGGGCGGCTGGTGGCTGAAATGGAAAAAGCCAAATTCAAGTTTTGCGTAAGCAGATAATTAATGATGGTCGACTTTCCCGAACCCGACGGAGCCGAAAAAATAATCAGTTTTCCCGTTTTCATTACATTACGTTTAATACTTGTTCCTTAATCTGTTCCAGTTCATCTTTCATCTGTACCACGATGTTCTGCATTTGCGCGTGGTTAGACTTGCTTCCGGTAGTATTGATTTCACGTCCCATTTCTTGAGCAATGAATCCCAACTTCTTACCTTGTCCATGTCCGCCTGCCATAGTCTCGCGGAAATATTTCAGATGATTAGCCAAGCGCTGCTTCTCTTCGTTGATATCCAGCTTTTCGATGTAATAAATCAACTCCTGTTCAAGGCGGTTCTTATCATAATCTACGCTGATAGTCTTTTCTAGCGCATCTGTTATGCGGTCTCTAATCTTAGAAACACGTTCTTTTTCGAAAGGTTCGATAGATTCCAGCAGACGAGCTATGTTGTCTATCTTTTCATTGAACTTCTTTTCAAGAGCTGCGCCTTCCTGCTTGCGGAAATCTACCAAATGCTGCAAGGCTTCTTCTATAACCTTATAAGCGGCTTCCCATTCCTCGTCGCTCAGTTCCTGTATATCTACCTTGGTCAATACATCGGGCATACGCAGTAATGTTGAGAACCAATCTGCAGGCAATGGAATATTGTAAGATTCAGAGATGCTTTTTATTTGATTGTAGTAGTTCTCTACCAAAGCGGCGTTTATAGGTGTAGCCGCCTCTGTAGCTTCTTTTTCTATATAGATACAGAAATCCACCTTACCTCTTTCCAGAGTTTTCGCAATCATGTTGCGGATTTCCATTTCTTTTTCACGATATAGTGGTGCGATGCGTGTAGATAGGTCGAGTGCCTTACTGTTTAAAGATTTGATTTCTACGTTGATTTTCTTGTCTCCGAATGTGGCTGTAGCCTTGCCGTATCCGGTCATTGATTGTATCATAAGTCTTTTTGTTTTTTTGCAAAAGTAGTGATTTTATGGAATTGAAGTGCAAATAAAAGTGTATATTTGCACTCTACTATATATTTAATAAACTATGTCGTGTATTTTACATATTGAAACTTCTACAGAAGTCTGTTCGGTGGCAGTGAGCCAGGACGGTGCTTCTATTTTTTCAAAAGAAGATTTTAAAGGCCCCAGCCACGCTGTAGTGTTGGGCGTATATGTTGACGAAGCATTGTCATTTATCGACAACCATGCCATACCTCTTGACGCTGTTGCTGTTAGCTGCGGTCCGGGTTCGTATACGGGACTTCGCATCGGGGTTTCTATGGCCAAGGGGATCTGCTACGGACGTAATATCCCATTGATAGGATTGCCTACGCTCGAAGTGATGTGCGTGCCCATATTGCTTCATCATGATTTGCCCGAAGACGCATTGCTTTGCCCTATGATCGATGCACGCCGTATGGAAGTATACGCTGCTGTTTACGACCGTGCGCTGAATGCCAAACGTCCGGTATCGGCAGACATAATAGACGAGAATTCTTATTCGGAGTTCCTTGCCGAGCATCCGGTTTATTTCTTCGGAAACGGTGCCGAGAAGTGCCGCAAGAAGATTACTCACCCCAACGCACATTTCATTAGCGATATTCATCCTTTGGCAAAATGGATGTTCCCGTTGGCCGAGAAAGCCGTAGCCCGAGAAGACTATAAAGACGTAGCTTATTTCGAACCTTTCTATCTGAAAGAGTTCGTGGCTTCAACACCTAAAAAACTATTATAAGAATGGAATATAATACCCAGCAACGGAAGTTGCCATTGCCCGAATACGGACGAAGCGTACAGAATATGGTTGACCATTGCCTCACCATCACCGATCGTGAGGAGCGTCAACGATGTGCTAACACCATAATAAATATTATGGGTGGCATGTTTCCTGCTCTGCGCGATATGGAGGACTTCCATCATAAATTGTGGGATCATCTGGCTATTATGGCCGATTTCAAATTGGATATAGACTATCCGGTAGAAATAGTGAAGAAAGAAAGTCTGGAGATTGCTCCCGATAGAATTCCTTATTCGCAAAGCAAGATACGCTATCGTCACTACGGACATTTTATTCAGGACTTGATAGCGATAGCTGTCGACTATGAAGAAGGAGAAGAAAAACAACAGCTCCTCAAGATGATAGCCAATCACATGAAGAAGGACTACATCAACTGGAATAAAGACGGAGTAGAAGACCAAAAGATATTTGATGACTTGTACGAGTTGTCGGGCGGAAAGATTAAACTCACCCCGGATGATATGAAACTTGCGGAGCAGCGTTTCGTTGCTGTACGCCGTAAGGCAGTATCGAATAACAATCAGCAGAAAAAGAAGTTTTAAAATATAAAAAACAGTCTCTATGGCATCATTTGTAATCGAAGGCGGACATAAATTGTGTGGGGAAATACTACCTCAAGGCGCGAAGAATGAAGTGCTTCAGGTGGTGTGTGCTACATTGTTGACTTCGGAAGAGGTGACGATAACCAATATCCCCAATATTCTTGATGTGAATAACCTTATCCAACTCTTGCGCGATATGGGGGTAAAGGTTTCAATGAAAGGCGTTGGAGAATATTCTTTCAAGGCCGATGAGGTGAACCTGAATTACCTTGAAAGCAAGGATTTCTTGGCAAGATGTTCTCGTCTGCGCGGATCGGTGATGCTTGTAGGACCGTTGGTTGCCCGCTTTGGCAAAGCCATGATTTCTAAGCCGGGAGGAGACAAGATTGGTCGCCGTCGTTTGGATACCCATTTCTTAGGTATTCAGAAGTTGGGTGCCGATTTCGAATACGATGAAGAGAACGGACTGTTCTCTATCACTGCCGATAAGCTGAAAGGAACTTATATGTTGCTCGATGAGGCTTCGGTTACCGGTACTGCCAATATCGTGATGGCTTCAGTATTGGCCGAGGGCGAAACTACTATATATAATGCGGCTTGCGAGCCTTATGTTCAGCAATTGTGCCGTATGCTTAACAGTATGGGTGCAAAAATCTCAGGTATCGCATCTAATCGTTTGGTTATTCTGGGTGTGAAAGAACTGAAGGGATGCACGCATAAGGTATTGCCTGATATGATTGAGGTAGGTAGCTTTATCGGAATGGCAGCCATGACAGGCAGTGAAATTACAATCAAGAATGTATCATACGATAATCTGGGAATCATACCCGATAGCTTCCGCCGTTTAGGTATAAAGTTGGAACAGAGAGGCGATGATATCTTTGTGCCCAGTCAGGAACATTATGAGATAGAATCGTTCATCGACGGTTCAATCATGACTATTGCCGATGCTCCGTGGCCGGGATTAACGCCCGACTTGCTGAGTGTAATGCTGGTTGTGGCTACTCAGGCAAAAGGCAGCGTGCTTATTCATCAGAAGATGTTCGAAAGCCGTTTGTTCTTTGTAGATAAACTGATAGACATGGGAGCTCAGATTATATTGTGCGACCCGCATAGAGCGGTTGTGATAGGACACGATCATAACTTCCGTTTGCGTGGAAAAACAATGTCTTCGCCGGATATACGTGCGGGTATAGCTTTGCTTATCGCCGCCATGAGTGCCGATGGAATTAGTCATATACAGAATATTGAGCAGATAGACAGAGGTTATCAGCATATCGAGCAACGTCTCTCCGCTTTGGGAGCACGTATCACTCGTGTAGAAGATTAAAAATAAAATATGATAAAGAGAGACGAAGTTTTTAGAATAGGCATTATCAATAAGCCTCACGGAGTGAAGGGAGAGGTCTCGTTCACTTTTACAGACGACGTGTTCGACAGAACAGACGAATGCGACTATCTGGTTTTGTTGCTCGACGGAATATTGGTTCCTTTCTTTATAGAAGAATACAGATTCCGCTCGGACGATGTGGCATTGATAAAGTTTGAGGGTATTGATACCGCCGAACGGGCACGTATGCTGACTAATGTAGAAGTGTATTTCCCTAAAAAATACGTAGATAACACATCAGACGACATACCGTCGTGGAACTTCTTTGTCGGATTCAAGGTAGAAGATGTGCTTCATGGCTATCTGGGCGAGATAATAGATGTAGACGACGCGACGATGAATGTACTGTTCGTCATCGAAAAGAAAGACGGAGAAGAACTTCTCTTGCCTGCTCACGAAGAATTCATTGTCGACTTGGACAAGAAGAAACGAATATTAAAAGTGAATATCCCTGAGGGATTATTAGAGTAGCTTGTTATGAAGAAACGTAGAGGACGCAAGGCGTTTTGGCACAATGTAAAGTTTAAGTATAAGCTGGCCATTATCAATGAGAACACTTTGGAAGAAGTGTTCGGGCTTCATGTCTCTAAACTAAATGGTCTTTCGGTGCTTATGAGTGCCTGTGTCGTTATATTCCTGATTGCTGCCGTTATTATCATATTTACCCCTTTGCGAAATTATCTGCCGGGATATATGGATAGCCAGATGCGCTCGCAGATAGTAGAGAACGCGTTGCGTGCCGACTCGTTGCAGAAAGCATTGGATAGACAGAACTATTACATAATGAACATCAAGGACATACTTGAGGGTCAGGTGAAAGCCGATACGGTTCAGTCTATCGATTCGCTAACCGATAAACGCGCCGAAGAATTAGTGGCCCGTTCTAAAGAAGAAGACGAATTCCGAAAGAAATACGAAGAAAAAGAACGCTATAACCTTACTGCTGTAGAGCATAATGCCGATATGACGGGAATAGTGTTCTATCGTCCTATACGCGGTGTTATATCCGACGGATTCAATCCGGAGAAAGGTCATTTCGGTATAGACTTGACTCCCGACGTGCAAGAAAATGTATTGGCTCCCCTCGACGGAACGGTGATTTTCGCGTCGTATACTGCCGAATGGGGCTATGTGATACAAATTCAGCACGACCGCAACTTTGTGACTATATATAAACACTGTGAATCGTTGATGCATCGCGAAGGAGATAAGGTGAAAGGTGGAGAAGTGGTGGCATTGATAGGAAAGAATGCCGCATCTTCGGGCGAAAAACGACATCTACATTTCGAATTGTGGTATAAAGGTAATCCTATAAATCCTGAAAAATACATTGTTTTTTAATTGATTATGAAGAAGAAACAGATTGCCATATTAGGCTCTACGGGTTCTATCGGTACACAGGCTCTTCAGGTAATAGAAGAACATCCCGATTTGTACGAAGCCTATGTATTGACAGCCAATAATAAAGTTGATTTGCTTATAGAACAGGCTCGTAAGTTTATGCCCGATGCCGTTGTTATAGTAAACGAAGACAAATATCTCTATCTGAAAGAGGCGCTTGCCGACTTGCCTATCAAGGTGTATGCCGGAGCCGACGCTTTATGTCAGGTGGTAGAAGAGAAGACTATAGATATTGTGCTGACGGCCATGGTGGGATATGCTGGTTTGCGCCCCACGATGAACGCTATACGTGCAGGTAAAATCATCGCTTTGGCAAATAAGGAGACTATGGTGGTGGCTGGAGAGATAATAAACGAGCTTGCCAATCAGTATCATACTCCTATATTGCCGGTCGATTCAGAGCATTCGGCTATATTCCAATGCCTTGAAATGAATAACCCTATCGAAAAGGTTATCCTTACTGCTTCGGGGGGACCTTTTAGAACATTTACTGCCGAACAACTACAGACGGTAACAAAAGAACAGGCGTTGAAGCATCCTAACTGGAGTATGGGAGCGAAAATTACAATCGACTCTGCGTCTATGATGAATAAAGGATTCGAGGTGATAGAAGCCAAGTGGCTCTTCGGAGTTCGTCCTGACCAGATAGAAGTGGTTGTTCATCCTCAGTCGGTTATTCACTCTATGGTAGAGTTTGAAGACGGAGCTGTGAAAGCGCAACTTGGAGTGCCCGATATGCGTTTGCCTATCCAGTATGCTTTCTCTTATCCTAATAGAGTACGTTCGTCGTTCGACCGACTCGACTTTATGAAATGCAATGAACTGACATTCGAAGCTCCCGATACCAAACGTTTCCGTAACTTGGCTTTGGCTTACGAGGCATTGCATCAAGGAGGAAACATGCCTTGCATCGTAAACGCCGCCAATGAAGTAGTAGTAGCTTCTTTCTTGGCCGACCGTGTTTCGTTCCTTGGCATGAGCGATGTGATAGAGGCTGCCATGCAGAAAGTGCCTTTCATTCAGAAACCTACTTACGAGGATTATGTATCGACCGATGCGGAGACTCGCCGTATTGCCGCCGAACTGGTAATTAATGGATTAAAGAAATAAAAAACGACAAGTATTAACAATAAACACAAGTAAACAGTTAGATGGAAACATTTTTGATTCGTGCTCTCCAACTCATACTCAGCCTTTCGCTGTTGGTGATTATTCACGAAGGAGGACACTTCTTCTTTGCGCGTCTATTCAAGATACGTGTAGAAAAGTTCTATATCTTTTTCGACCCTTGGTTTTCACTTTTCAAGTTTAAGCCCAAGAACAGTGAAACAGAATACGGTGTGGGATGGTTGCCTTTAGGCGGTTATTGTAAGATAGCCGGCATGATAGACGAGTCTATGGACACCGAACAGATGAAACAACCGGCTCAGCCGTGGGAGTTCCGCGCAAAACCGGCATGGCAGCGTTTGCTGGTTATGATAGGCGGTGTATTGATGAACTTCTTGCTTGCGCTCTTTATCTATTCAATGATTCTTTATACATGGGGAGACTCTTATGTTGCGTTGAAAGACATGACGTACGGTATGAAGTTCAATGAAACAGCCAAGCAGATAGGTTTCCGCGACGGCGATATCTTGAAGAGTGCCGACGGTGAAGAATTGACTCGTTTCAATATGGATATGATACGCAGCATTGTAGAGGCTCGCGAGGTTACTGTATTGCGTAATGGCGAGGAAGCGAAGATTGCTATGCCAGAATTGAGCTTGCTCGATGTAGCCAAGGAAGACCCTGCATTTGTTTCGGTGCTTTGTCCTAACGTAGTTGATTCAGTAATACCGGGCGGTGGTTTTGCACAAGCTGGTATAGCGAAAGGCGACTCGTTGATAGCGTTCAACGGTACTGTCATGAATAGCTGGAATGAGTTCCTCGACCAGATGGAGATGCTTAAGGTAAAGGCTGAATTAGAGCAGAAAACATCGGCTTCGTTCTCGTTGGTTTATTCACGTGGAGGCGTACGTGATACTGTAGACGTACATACCGACAATAATTTCAAGGTACAGGCCATAGCACATGCCTTAGATTATAAGATGACTGTTAAGGATTACAGCTTCTTCGCTTCGTTCCCTGCCGGTGTAGAATTGGGTATCAATACTCTGAAAGGCTACGTAAACGATATGAAGTATGTATTTACTAAAGAAGGAGCCAAGAGCGTAGGTGGCTTCGGTACTATCGGAAGCATATTCCCGAAGATGTGGGATTGGCAGCGTTTCTGGGAGATGACCGCATTCCTTTCTATTATTCTTGCGTTCATGAACATACTTCCTATTCCGGCTTTGGATGGCGGACACGTATTGTTCTTGCTTTATGAAATCATCACTCGCCGTAAGCCGAGCGACAAGTTCCTTGAGTATGCTCAGATTGTAGGAATGGTATTGCTTTTCGCATTGTTGATATGGGCTAATTTTAATGACGTATTGAGATTCTTGTTCTGATAGAACCGTCATAACAATATATAGACCGCACATTTGTTTTTGCATGGCAGAAGCAGATGTGCGGTTTTATAATAAACTCTCTATACTCAGGCTAAGAATATATAAACTTAAGCTGAGTATATATAAACTTAAGCTAAGTTTTTATATACTTAGGTTAAGTATAGAGAATTTCAGAAGAAGCGACGATTTTTTATTCGCAAACTTTCAGATAATTACTCTTTAAGCATTCTGCTCTTTTCGAGAAAATTAGTAAGTTTGTCAGTAATAAACTGACTGATAATATGAAAAGAACCTGTTTAACTTTAACGGCTGCGCTGGCACCGATGGCTTTTCAGTGTGCGTTGGCAGCTGATGCTCAGAGCAAGAAGTCGAATGACAAGCCGAATGTAATCATTATCTATGCCGATGATTTGGGGTATGGCGACTTACAATGCTATGGAGCAAAGAATGTGAAAACACCTAATGTTGATAGACTTGCTGCGCATGGCGTACGGTTTACCAACGCCCATGCCATAGCTTCTACCAGTACTCCCTCAAGATATTCATTGCTTACCGGAGAGTACGCTTGGCGTAAGCCGGGTACTGATATAGCTGCCGGAAACGCCGGTATGATTATCCGTCCGGAGCAATACACCATGGCAGATATGTTTAAGAATTCGGGATACGCTACCGCCGCATTCGGAAAGTGGCATCTCGGATTGGGCGATAAGGATGGAGAGCAAGATTGGAACGCTCCGCTGCCTGCCGGACTTGCCGATTTAGGTTTCGATTATCATTATATCATGGCTGCCACTGCCGACCGTGTGCCGTGTGTGTTCATAGAAAACGGATTTGTTGCCAACTATGACGAGTCGGCTCCTATCGAGGTAAGTTATAAGAAAAACTTCCCCGGCGAGCCTACCGGAAAGAATAATCCGGAGTTGCTTTATAACTTGAAGTCGAGCCACGGACACGATATGTCTATCGTGAACGGTATCGGACGTATAGGTTATATGAAAGGAGGGGGAAAGGCATTGTGGAAAGACGAAAACATTGCCGATTCTATAACAACTCATGCCATTAGTTTCATAGAGCAACATCAGCATGAGCCGTTCTTTATGTATTTCGCTACAAACGATGTGCATGTGCCTCGTTTCCCGCACGAACGTTTCCGCGGAAAGAGTTCTATGGGACTGCGTGGCGACGCTATCGTGCAGTTCGACTGGACTGTAGGTCAGCTTACTAAGACTTTGGAACGTTTGGGATTAGCGGATAACACAGTGATTATCTTATCGAGCGATAACGGTCCGGTAGTAGACGACGGATATGTAGACCGTGCTGAAGAATTACTGAACGGACATAAGCCTGCGGGTCCGTGGCGTGGAAATAAATACAGTGCTTTCGAAGGTGGAACGGCAGTTCCCGCCATTGTGAGTTGGCCTGCTAAGATAAAGAAATCTAAAGAATCTGACGCGTTGATTTCTCAAATAGATTGGATGGCTTCTTTGGGCGAACTGATAAACGCACGTATGCCGAAAGGTAGTGCACCCGATAGCCACAGCCACTTGAGCACTTTGCTTGGCGAAGATACAAACGACTGTCCGTGGATAGTAGAGATGGCGGCAAACCATGTGTTGTCTATACGTACTAAGGATTGGAAATATATAGAACCTAACGATGGTGGACCTATGATTACTTGGGGTCCGAAGATAGAAACCGGCAATTGCAGCATACCGCAACTGTATGAAATGAATAAGGTTACCGAGCGCGAAAACGTATCGGCTAAATATCCCGAAAAGTTGTTCGAGCTTCAAACCATGCTTCGCAAGGTTAAGAACCGCACTATTAAAGAGTTCTAAACATTGATATATAAATGAAACGCCACACGCTATCTGTATCTTTACAGACCGCAGTGTGGCGTTTCTTTATTTTAAGTTCTGCTTGTAGCGTCAGAAATTAAAACGATAAGTGGCTCCGGCACGAACCCAGATTCCAGGCTGAGGAACATTGCCGTGGTCGTAATACGTTTTATTCAAGATATTGTTGGCTTCTGCAAACAGTCTGTATTGCTTGGCATCCCACGATAGGCGGGCATCGAGCAATGTGTACGGCTTGTAGCTCATTGTCTTTCCGTCGGTAGTATAGTTACCTATACGGTCTTGCCAACGATAAGAGATATTCAGGTTGAGTTTGCTGTACAGACGCAAGTTGGTCTGTGCCACTACCTTATGCTTCAGATACTCCAAGGCATATTGCGATACGATATTTGGCTCGCTTTCTTTGTCCTTGTCAATGTAAGAGTACGATACATTGAAGTCTTTAACAAAAGCGTTCTTGCCCACGAAGTGGCGGAAGTCGAATAATACAGAGGCTTCTACTCCTGTAGTATTAAGTTTGGTGTGATTAACAGACTGCCAAGGTTCGTCTTCTCCTTTCGAAGTATCTCTTATCCAGTCTATCATGTTTGTACCATGATTACGGTATACGCTTACGGTAGCTTTCACTCCAGGGGTCAAGTATTTAATTCCCCCTTCGAAAGCCTGCATCTTTTCCGCTTTCAGATGCTTGTCGGCTTTATAACCTTGCATGGTGTAATAAAGTTCTGTGAACGATGGCAGACGCAGAGAGGTATTGTACGATGCATAAATCTTCCAGTCGCGTGCCAACTGGTAGCTCACATCTACGCCCGGATAGAATTTGAATCCTTCGCCATCCCAAGTGTTCTTGGTAGCTATTACTCCCGCAGAGAGAGTAAATCGAGGTAATATCACCGTATGTTCCAAGTGGAAACTCATGTTTGTACGGTTCAATCCTTTATCGTAGTCTCTGTCTACGCCATGTATTTTAGTAGGATTATCGAGAGGCTCGCCCAGTTTAGTACTGATGATACCTTCGTTACGGAACTCTGCGCCGAAAGCCGTCTTTCCTAAAACGGTCTCTACGTAGTTGTTCAAGTTGAGGCCAAGCACATCTGTACGTCCGTAGTTGTACGTGTTTTCTCCTTTTCCGCGGAAATATTCAAAACGGTCTTCACCTCTATTCCAATATACCGATGGCTTGAAGTGATAGTTTTGTCCTTTAGTTTCGGCTTGTACCGCGGTATGGAATTTACGGGTATGCTCAAATTGATCGTCCGAGCTGACTCCGTAGAATGTGTTCGATCCGAAATCCTTATTGCTGATTCCGGCATACCATTTCACGTCTACCTGGTCGCCACGATAATTTCCCTGATAAAATCCTTTGCTTTGTTTAAAGTCAGCGTTAAGTCCTCCGGCTTTGTTTCTGCTGAAACCGTCGCTACGAGTATAGCTTCCCGATACCTGATTGCTGAATCTGTCGTTGATAATGCTTGCATGACCTCCGCCATTGAAATAACCGTACGAACCACCTTCAGCGTGAACTGCCGCTCCACTCTGCTTGTCGATGCGGGTCACGATGTTGATAGCTCCCATAAGAGAAGACGTGCCATAAACTCTTCCGGCAGGTCCTTCAAGGATTTCAATACGTTCAATTTCGGTTATGTCTACTGGGAATTCGGCTGCATTATGGCCGGTTTGAGGGTCGCAAATGTTGATACCATTTAGCAAGATAGTAATTTGATCGAATGATCCCCCTCGGATGCTGATGTCTGTTTGTGCTCCTAAGTTGCCACGCTGGCGTACGTCAACGCCGATGGCATACTTCAAAAGGTCGTTTACACTTTGCGCAGGCGCGTTAGCGATAGCTTCACGATCGAGCACAGTTACCAGTCTTGCCGCCTGACTCACTGTCAGCGGTGCGCGGCTACCGGTTACTTCCACTTCTTCCATCTCGTACATCTTTTCTTTCACCTGCTTGTCGGTCTGAGCCGAAGCAACGTTCAGGTTGGCCACTGCCAGCATCGGGATAGTAAGTACACCGATGTTTACCTGATTTTTCAGGCTACGGAAAACAGCGTACGGGCAGTTGGTAAAGCGTCGGAAACGAACCGAGCGGCTGCTTTTCTGATTGTTTTCGTTCATTGTTATTAATTAATATTAGTGAATAAATCGGGCGCAAAGGAAAGGTTTTATTTCCAACTATGCAAGTCTCACCTTGCTTTTGTAGGCGAATGTGCCTTATATGGATTGACTGTTTTTATTATTTTTTGTAGGTTTGCACTGTAAATTATGTAGAGTAAAAACTATGAGGAATAGGGTCTTGTTATTGTGTATTGCCATTGTGTGCAGTGTTTTGTCGGGATATGCCCAGAGCTATTATTTCAAGCATTTGGGTATAGCGGACGGGCTATCGCAAGTACGTATAACAGCCGTTTGTCAAGACAAGACTGGGGCTATTTGGTTGGGCTCTTCCGAAGGACTTAACCGTTATAATGGTAACGATGTAAGGCTGTTCCATCCTTCTCAAAATTCTGAAGGACTTACAAATAACGAAATAAACGAGTTATGTACTGATAATGTAGGTAATATTTATATAAATGCCGGTTTCGATTTGGTTCGCCTTAATGTGGAGACCGAGACTTTTACCTGTTTGCGAAAAAACGATGTAAGGGGTATATTCTGTGCATCCGATAGTATAGTATGGGTAGGTGTACAAAATGGAATCTGTACGTGCAGTTCCAATGCTGATAGTTTGCAACTGTTTGCGCCTATTGACGCACGTAGTTATGGTAGAGTGGAAGCTTTGTCGGTAGACGGTGATACGTTGTGGGTAGTTACCCATGATAATTTCCTTGCCATTTCTCGCAAAGACCCTTCTAAAATAAAACGTCTGTTTAAGCTTAAAATTGGAGAATGTATTCTGAAAGCTAAATCAGGCGACATTTGGGTAGGAGGATGGGACGGAGTTTATCGTATTACTTCGGCTACGCATCAAGTTATTCATTATCCTGCCAAGTTTGATGGCGACGGGCCGTCGGACAATCAGGTGCGTAGTATAATAGAAGATGATTTTGGTCAGATATGGATAGGTACTTATCGTGGAATCGACTGCTGTATCATTAATTCTGAAGGAGAAGTTGAATGGAAACACTACACCAGCTACGGTAACACTTCGAATGCGTTGAGTCATCATTCGGTTATTTCTTTATATAAAGATAACACCGGCAATATATGGGTTGGTACATATTATGGAGGAGTCAATATCTTTAATCCTAATAGAGCGAGCAGCCATTTTTACGAAGCGGAATTGAATACTCCAGGACGTTTGAGCTTTCCTATCGCTGGGCGTATGGCGAAAGATAAAAGCGGTGACCTTTGGGTTTGTACTGAGGGTGGCGGATTGAATCGTTTGCATGATGGCGAGTTTACTACTTATAAGCATCAAAACGGCAATTCTACAACTTTAGGAGCCAATACATTGAAGTCTATCTATTATCATCCGGGCAATAATCATTTGTATATAGGTACTCATTTGGGTGGAATGTATGTATTCGATTGCGGTACCGGTAAGGGCCATTCATTGCATCATGTAGAAGGTGACGCTACTTCGTTGCCTCATGAAATAGTAAATGACATTCAACCTTATAAAGACGGTTTGGCTGTGCTAACCCAAGGTGGACCGGCTTTCTTTAACTTACAGACGGAGAAGTTTTCTCCTATTGTTGGCGATGTAAAATTGCAGAATAGGTTGAATTGGGAGTCTTCTTTTGAAACATTCTTTGTTGATAATAAGCAACGAGCTTGGTTGGCATACAGTGCTGGCGGATTGCTGTGTGTAGATTTAGTAAACAAAACTGCTAAGCGTTATTCAAGTAGTTCTTCTACCCCTTCGGCTATCGGAAAATTCAAGATTGTCAAGATATTCCAGAGTAGTAGAGGTGAAGTTTATTTCTGCACCATCGGCTCCGGTCTTTTTAAGTATATAGAAGCCGATAATTCTTTTAAGGCATATAATAGTTCTAACGGTAGTTTGCCAAGCGACTATTGTTATTATGTTTGCGATGCTTCTGATGACAATCATTTATATGTGCTGCACCGCGAAGGAGTTTCATTGTTTGATGTGAAGAATGAAAAGACAGATATTACTTATCATTTGTTTGACCAGACATTTGCTCAAGGCTCCTCATTGCTGCTCGATGATAAAAATGTACTTTATGTAAGTGGTACAAACGGTTTGGCATCTTATTCTCTATCAGAAAATGGAGTGTCAAGAAAAAGTAATCTGAAGTTCGACCGTTTGTTTGTGTTGAATAAAGAAGTCGTTCCGGGTGATGACACCGGAATATTGAAGCGGATTCTTAGCATGACATCTTCTATACGGCTTAATTATAAGGAAAACAATCTGTCGGTAGAGTTTGCTACTTTCAATTACGGCAACGGACAGCATGGTACTTTTGAATATAAGTTGGACGGATTTGATAAGATGTGGACGCGTACCTCGGGCAATATGGTAACTTATACCAGTTTGTCTCCGGGCGACTATGTGCTTAAAGTTCATTCTTTGCCATACAATTCTGAGTCGGATGATGAAATTAGTTTGGCTATTCATATCTCGTCGCCTTTCTATCTTACTGTTTGGGCTTACATGTTATATGCCCTTATTGCGGTGGCGCTGCTTGCGGTATGGTTGCGCTCCAGAACTCGTCAGGCTATTCTGCGTTCTTCTTTAGCTTACGAGCGTAAAGAAAAAGAGCGTATTGAAGAACTGAACAAGTTGAAACTTTGTTTCTTTACAAATATATCGCATGAGTTCAGAACCCCGTTGTCTCTTATTGTAGGGCAGATAGAAATGATATTAAACGACTCCGGATTGAGTGACCGCTTGCGTGGACGTGTTCAGTCTGTCTATCGTAATGCTTGGCACATGCGTAACTTGATATCCGAGTTACTCGATTTCCGTAAACAGGAGCAGGGATATCTTAAATTGAAAGTAGAAGAGCACGACTTTGTGGCGTTTACACGCCGTATTTATCTGTGCTTTTCGGAATATGCGGCACATAAAAATGTAAAATACAATATGCATTCTGCAGAAGAAACACTGAATGTATGGTTCGACCCCGTGCAGATGCAAAAGGTAGTTTTCAACTTGTTGTCGAATGCCTTTAAGTATACTCCGGCAGGCGGAAGTGTTACTGTAGAGATACATAAAGACGAGTCGAATGTTACGCTCTCGGTCTCTGATACTGGTATAGGTATTCCTGAAGCCGATTTAGATAGAATATTCAACCGTTTTTATCGTGTGTCCGAGAATTCCTCTCAGGCGGAAGGTTCCGGCATAGGTTTGGCGTTGGCTCAAGGAATTATGAATTTGCATCACGGACATATTGAAGCAAAGAGCCGTGTTGGCGAAGGTACCACTTTTGTTCTTATATTGCAGTTAGGATGCAGTCAGTTTGATAAAGAAGAAATAGCGGGAGTACACGATGAAAAAGACTATCAGATACAGCCCGAAATTCTTCCGTTTACTCCTTACGAGGAAGATATTGATGTTTCAGAAAATCAATCTGACGCAGCGGAAGCTAATACGGACGTTACCGAAAGTGATAATCGTCCGATAGTACTTTTGGTAGAAGACGATGCAGAATTGCTATCGATGCTGAAAGACATTTTCTCTTCACATTATATAGTATATACTGCGCCCGATGGAGAAGTCGGTTTGGATATAGCCCGAAGAGTACAGCCCGATTTGGTAGTCAGTGATGTTATGATGCCTAAGAAATCGGGTATTGAGTTGTGTAAGGAAATAAAAGACAGCGTTGAATTGTCTCATGTATCAGTAGTTCTTCTTACTGCCCGTGTTTCTGAAGAGTATATGGTAGACGGCTTGATGTATGGAGCCGACGATTATATACCAAAGCCTTTCAGTATAAAAGTATTGTTGGCTAAGTGCGAAAGCATTCTTACAAACAAAAAACGTTTGTTGTCGCATTATGACACGTCTGCCGGCAGTGTCTCATTGTCCGATACTTCTTCAGTGGCGGTGGATGCTGTAGCAGTACCCGATGATAAGGATAAGAAATTCATAGATGACTGTGTAGCTTTCATTCATGCCAACATTTCGGATAGCGAATTGAAAGCAGACGCTCTCGCCTCTCATTTCAATATCTCCAAGTCTTCGCTCTACAAACGCTTCAATAAGGTGGTAGGCATTGCTCCAAATGAATTTATCCTGAAAGTGAAATTCGATGAGGCTATGCGATTGCTTAAGACTCGTCCCGACATGAATGTTACTGATATCGCTTTATCTTTAGGCTTCTCTTCTCAGCGATATTTCAGTCGTTCGTTCAAAGTCTTTTTCGGAGTAGCCCCTCAGACGGTGAGAAGCGGAGAAAAGGAAACTTCTCAGTCTCGCATATAAAAGTTAGTGCTTTTACATACAAGTCTATATTCTCAACCTGCGAATATAAAAACGCAGCCTAAGAATATATATTCGCAGCTTACGATTATATAATCTTAGGCTGCGTTTTTAGTTTATTGTACCAGAAGTGTGCTATTATTGTTCTAAATGTATTGAAGTATAGCCCTATACGTGCACAAATCTTGTAAATCGAGTGCCCAAATAGTGTAATGGAAACAAAGGGCACCAACAATCTAAAATACGGGCATCAGTATATATATCGTTAAAGGTAGTTTTACACGTGTTCAAAAAGAGCAAATGAAAAAAATACCTAACTACCTATTTAAATAATCTATAATGAGAAAACTTTATCTATCTGCGTTAGCTTTAACTCTGGCGCTTTCCGGTTCTGTCTTTGCACAGAAGAAACAACAGGATATTCCATTGCAATTCGGGGCTTCTTATTTCGGGAAGCGCCAAGATGAAGCTATGCAGAAATTCCGTGATAACCGTTTTGGTGAATTCATTCATTGGGGACTATACTCTATCCCTGGTGGAGAATGGAATGGAAAAGTTTATGGCGGTGCAGCCGAATGGTTGAAAGTTTGGGCAAATGTACCGCGCGAGGATTGGCTGCTGCTGATGAAGCAGTGGAATCCGAAAAAATTCAATGCCAAGGCATGGGCAAAGATGGCCAAGCAGATGGGAGCCAAGTATGTGAAGATTACAACTAAGCATCACGAAGGCTTCTGTTTGTGGCCTAGTAAAACTACTAAGTACACCGTAGCTAATACACCTTATAAGAAAGATATATTAGGAGAATTGGTCAAGGCTTATAACGACGAAGGCATAGATGTACACTTCTATTATTCATTCCTTGATTGGAGTAATCCTGATTATCGTTCAAGCATCAAGACACCCGAAGACAGCGTAGCCTTTGCACGTTTTATGAAGTTCGCCGATGAACAGTTGAAAGAGTTGGCTACTCGTTACCCTACAGTTAAGGACTTTTGGTTCGACGGCACATGGGATAGCAGTCTTCGTCAGAATGGATGGTGGACGGCACATGCTGAGAAGATGCTGAAAGATATGATTCCGGGAGTTACGGTAAACAGTCGTTTGCGTGCCGATGATAAAGGTAAGCGTCATTTCGACTCAAACGGACATTTGATGGGCGATTACGAATCGGGTTACGAACGTCGTTTACCAGATCCGATAAAAGACCTCAAGGTTACAGCATGGGATTGGGAAGCATGTATGACAGTACCCGAAAATCAGTGGGGATATCATAAAGACTGGTCTTTGAGTTATGTAAAGACTCCGGTAGAAGTCATAGACCGTATTGTTCATGCCGTATCTATGGGCGGTAATATGGTTGTAAACTTCGGTCCTCAAGCCGACGGCGATTTTCGTCCTGAAGAAAAAGAGCTGGCAGCAGCTTTGGGCAACTGGATGAGTAAATACGGACAGTGCATATATGGTTGCGATTATGCCGGACTTGAAAAACAAGACTGGGGCTATTTTACTAAAGGTAAACAAGGAGAAATATATATGGTAGTGTTTAATCAGCCGTATAGCCAGCGTCTTATCGTGAAGACTCCTAAGAATACATCAATCATTGAAGCTTCTGTACTCACAACAGGCGAAGAGGTAAAAGTTACAGAGACTGCCAAGAACGAATATAATGTATCTGTTCCGATGCAGAATCCTGGAGAACCTTATGTCATCAAGTTGAAAATGAAATATGGCAAGGGTACTAATGGTGAGTATCGGGATGCTTTGACATAATAACGATTGATAACTGAAAATCAATAGATATGATATACAGAACGTTAACAATTTGGGGGCTGCTTTGCATAATGGCCGCTCAATGTGCAGCAAGAGATGTGCTTTCTTTTAATGCCGGTTGGCAATTCAAGAAAGGTCCGTTCTCTGGCGAGCCTAAGAAGGTAGCTGCCTTGTGGAATGGAAAATGGGAGAATGTAACTCTTCCTCATACATGGAATGCAAAAGACATGCAAGAAAAAGCTGCTTCTTTTTACCAAGGAGTAGGATATTATAAAAAGAACCAAGTATTTGATAAGGCTCTCGAAGGTAAACGTATCTTCTTGCGTTTTGAAGGAGTAGGCACAAATACAGAAGTTTATATAAATGATAAGTTGGTAGGTACCCATCAAGGTGGGTATAGCGCTTTCGCTTGCGAAATTACCCGTGCTGTGAAGTATGGGCAAGAAAACGAAATATTGGTAAAGGCTGATAATACGGCACGTCCGGACGTGATTCCGGTAAACCATTCTTTGTTTGGCGTTTATGGTGGTATTTACCGCCCTGTTTGGATGATAGTTACAGAGCAGAACAACATTACAGTGACCGACTGTGCGTCATCGGGTGTATATATCACTCAGAAAAACGTATCTAAAAGTTCAGCAGAAGTAACAGTTAAGGTAAAATTGGATAACGGAAGTCTGGCTCCGGCGGATTTGGTGCTCGAAAATACTCTGTATACCCGTGAGGGCAAGAAAGTAGCATCAAACCGTCAGAAGCTGGAACTTACTCCGCAGGGCACTCAGACGTATGTGTCGAACTTTAAGGTAAGCAAGCCTCATCTGTGGCAAGGTCGTAAAGACCCTTATTTATATAAGGTGGTTTCTAAATTGATGGCCGACGGAAAAGAGATTGATAAGGTAACGCAGCCGTTGGGGCTTAGAAAGTTTGAGATTGTAGCCGGAAAAGGTTTTTATCTGAACGGTGAAAAATATCCTATGTATGGTGTTACCCGTCATCAGGACTGGGAAGGACTGGGAAGTGCGCTTACTAATAAAGAACACGATTTCGACTTAGAGCAGATAATGGATGTTGGCGCTACTACAGTGCGTTTCGCACATTATCAGCAGTCGGATTATTTATACTCTCGTTGTGATTCATTGGGATTGGTGATATGGGCGGAAATTCCGTTTGTAAACCGTGTAACCGGTCACGAAGCCGAAAACGCACAGTCGCAGTTGCGCGAGCTGATTCGTCAGAACTTCAATCATCCGTCTATCTATGTTTGGGGCCTGCATAATGAGGTGTATACTCCTACAGACTATACCGCATGGCTCACTCAGACGCTTCATAACTTGGCTAAGACCGAAGACCCGGATCGTTTTACTGTATCAGTGAACGGATACGGATCTACAGAACATCCTGTTAATCAGAATGCCGATATACAAGGCATGAATCGTTATTTCGGATGGTATGAGAAGAAGATACAAGATATAGAGCCGTGGGTAAAAGGTCTGGAAGAAAAGTATCCGTGGCAGAAACTTATGCTTACTGAATACGGTGCCGATTCTAACCTGAAGCATCAGACAGAATATTTGGGCGATGCGCTTAACTGGGGCAAACCTTTCTATCCTGAAACATTCCAAACCAAGACGCATGAGTATCAGTGGGGAGTAATATCCAAGCATCCGTATATCATAGCTTCTTATTTGTGGAATATGTTTGATTTCGCTGTTCCGATGTGGAGCAGAGGAGGAGTAGCAGCCCGTAACTTGAAGGGACTGATTACTTTCGACCGTAAGATAAAGAAGGACTCTTATTATTGGTATAAGGCAAACTGGAGCGAAGCCCCTGTGCTGTATCTTACTCAGCGCAGAAATACCGACCGCGAACGTAAGGTTACTACAGTAACTGTTTATTCTAATATAGGAACACCGAAAGTATACCTTAACGGGGTAGAACTTCAAGGCATTCGTAAGGGATATACTGATGTACATTATATAATAGATAATGTAGAGTTGGCTCAAGGCAAAAACGTTATAAAGGCAGTAGCAAGCTACAAGGGTGAGGAGTACACGGACGAGATTGAATGGGTATATACTCACGAACACCGTAGAAGTGCAGATTCGAGCGTAAATTCGAAAGAGCACGCAGGGTGGTAAGAATACAAATACAACAGAAACAATTAACAAAAAACAGTAAAATACAAAACAGAAACAAAAGAACGAAAGATGGAGACTTATGTAGTCGGAAAACAAAAAAATGAAAATTAAAGTTTAACAACAAATGTCTAATTAATCTATGGAATTCAAAAAACATTATTCTTTGATTCTTTTTCTTTGTCTCTTCTGCGTGCAGATATTTGCACAGTCGGGATCGGAAAAAATTAATGTGAACTTTAAGAACATTCCGTTGAAAGAAGCTTTGCCTATGATAGAAAAGGCAGCTCCGGGATGGCTCTTCTCGTACGATGCCACAACAGTGGATTTAAGTCAGAAAGTAAGTTTGACCGCTAATGGTAAAGAACTGCGTTTGGCTATGCGTGATTTGGTTGCTTCTACCAATTTGGAATTTACTCTTGATGGCAACCGTATTGTATTGACCGTAAATGATAATAAGGTTATTGCCAAGAAAGGTGCTGCTAAGAAGGTAAGTGGTATTGTGAAAGATGAAAACGGAGAACCGGTGATTGGCGCTACCGTATTGATTAAAGGTACTGTAAATGGTGTAGTTACCGACATCGACGGTAAGTATTCTATTCAAACTCACGTTGGCGATTTGTTGGAATTCAGCTATATCGGATATAACAGTGTAGAACAGCGTGTAAAAGATAAAGGCGTAATCAATGTAACCTTGGCAGAGTCGAATGTTAAATTGGACGATGTAGTAGTTGTAGGTTACGGTACTCAGAAGAAAGAAAGTGTATCATCTTCTGTAAACACCGTAAAACCTGCCGAATTCGCTATTCCGGCTCGTAACTTGAGCACAATGCTTGCAGGTCAGGTAGCCGGTGTTATCGCTATCCAGCGTTCGGGCGAACCGGGTAATGATGATGCCAGTTTCTGGATTCGCGGTCAAAGTTCATATGCAGGCGGTACCAGTCCGTTGGTTTTGGTAGATGGTGTACCTCGTAGCATGAACGATATCGATACCGATGAAATTGAAACATTCACCGTATTGAAAGATGCTGCCGCTACTGCAGTATACGGTTCAGAAGGTGCTAACGGTGTAGTTCTTATTACTACTAAGCGTGGACGCGCTCAGAAAACCATCGTTTCATTCAATGCGCAATACAGTGTAGCTACTCCAACCCGTATGCCGGAGTTGATGCCTTCTTACGATTATCTTTCTATGTGGAACGAAGCATCGTGGAACGAAGCAGGTAACCCTGATTGGGATAATTATCTGGCAACTAACGCTCCTTATTCGGCAGAAACATTGGCTAAGTATCGCTCGGGTGAAGATACCGACTTGTATCCTAATTCAATCTGGACCGATTTGCTTTCTAATCACACTCAGAACCAACGTTACACCATTAACTTCCGTGGTGGATCTGAAAAAACTAAGTTCTTTGTATCTGGAGCATTCTATGATGAAAAGGGTATCTTTAAGTCAAACCCGTTGGAAGACTATGATGCTAATATCGGTTTGAAGCGTTACAACTTGCGTTCTAACGTCGATATGGACATCACAAAGACTACAAAACTGTCGGTCGATATGAGTGGACAGTACAAAACTAAGAATAATCCGGGTAACTCATCAGACCAGATTTGGAAACACATCGTATTGTTCCCAACTCATTTGGTTCCGTTTACTTGGTCGGATGGTACAGCTGCGGCTATCGAGTCGGATGCCGACGGACGTTATAACCCTTATACATTGTTGAACTACTCTGGTTACAGCAAGACATGGTCGGCAGCACTGCAGACTAAGGCTACATTGAAGCAGAAACTCGATTTCATTACTCAGGGACTTTCTGTTCAGGGTAGTATCAGTTTCGATGCTAACTTCAGCTCTAGTATGAAGCGTAGTATGAGTCCTGATAAATACTCGTTGGTAAGCAAGGAAGACGGAGTACTGAATAAGAAACTTGTTTCTACAGGTAGCCCGTTGAGCGATGTTGGTTATTCTTCATCGGCAGGTACAAAGAAAATCTATATCGAAGCTCAGTTGAACTATGCACGTACATTTAATAAACTTCACGATGTAACCGGTTTGTTGGTTTACAATCAGAAGGAAACTCAATATCAAGGCTCTAATTCTGTAGGTGGACTTACATTGCTTCCTTACCGTAAGCAGAGCGTAGTGGCTCGTGCTACTTACGCATTCGACGGTCGTTATGTAATAGAAGGTAGCTTTGGTATGACTGGTAGTGAAAACTTCGATAAAGGACATCGTTGGGGAATCTTCCCGTCGGCTTCTGTAGCATGGAATATGCATTCTGAAAAGTTCATGCAGAAAGAAAGCGTTGCCAACATTATCAATAAGTTGCGTCTGAGAGCCTCTTGGGGTATGACAGGTAATGATAACGGTTCTGGCCGTTTCGTTTATCGTGAAACATTGGGTAGTAATAGTATAACAAACCCATTAGGTCTTACAGGTGGTGCCAACGGTGGTACAACAAACTCATACACAGGTCTCGTAGAAAGCCGTTTCGCTTCTCCTAACTTGACATGGGAAAAAGAACGCAAGATTAATGCCGGTTTCGACCTCGGTTTGTTCCGCGGACGTATTGATATTACTGCCGACTACTTTACTAACCGTCGTACAGATATTTTGGTTACTCGTAACACTATTCCTACCGCTACAGGTTTCCGTCTGAATCCTACTCAGAACTTTGGTATCACTACCAACAAAGGTTTCGATGCCAGCTTGACATTTAAGCACAATATCGGAAAGGATTGGAAGATTTCGGCAAGAGGAAACGTAACATACGCTGAAAACAAGATTATTGAACGTGATGAAATTCCGCAGGCTTATCCGTGGATGGCTCAGACAGGAAATTCAATCGGCGTAAACAAGATTTATATAGCCGACGGCTTGTTTACTAACCAAGACTTTATCATTACCCAGAACGAAAACGGTAGCTATAACTACAAGTTGAAAGATGGTATAGCATCGTATGCAAGTGATGTTAAGCCGGGTGATATCAAGTATCAAGATTTGAATAACGACGGTAAGATTGACGAAAACGATATGTCTTATCGGAATGGCACTAAGCCTAACAACCCACAGTTGGTTTACGGTTTCGGTGTAAACGTACAGTATAAAGGCTTATATGCCGGAGCGTTTTTCCAGGGCGTAGCTCGCGCTTCTGTCAATTTGAAGGCTAACACCAGCTACTTCATTCCGTTCGTAAACGGTAGAGACCAATCTTCAGCTCGTATAGATGCGGCAGACCACTGGAGCGCTGCAGACCCCAATAACCAGAATGTATTATATCCGCGTCTGCACACCAACAAATACGATAACAACGTTTTGGAGAGTACTTGGTGGTATCGCAGCGGTAGCTTCTTGCGCTTGAAGAACGTAGAATTCGGTTATCAGTTCGATAAGAAGATAGCTCAGAAAATGAGAATGCAGAATCTGCGTATATACGTACAAGGCACAAACTTGGCGGTTTGGGATAAGATCAAGATGTGGGATCCGGAAATCGGAAACTCTGGTGCCAAATATCCGCTGAATTCTACTTGGACTGTAGGATTAGATGTTACATTTTAATTAGTTAGAACCCTAATCAAAAAAGAACTATGAATATTATTAAAAATATACACATAATGGCTGCCGCAGCTTTGATAGGCATCGGTACGGGTTGTACAGATTATCTGGACGTATCGAAAGAGTTGTCGGCCACAATGAATAAAGATGATGTATTTTCTACACCGTCATACTTTAAACGGTGGTATAGCGACCTTTATTCTACTTTGCCTCTTTACTCGGAAACAGGACTTGGTGTAAACAGTAATACATATAAAAGTAATGGATGGGCTATCTATTCTGGTGAATTGGTTTGTTCAAATGCAAATGTATTGCAGTACGGACAAAACCCTTATACGCCAAATTCAAGTAAACACAATCGTTGGTGGAATTGTTACGAACGTATCCGTCAGGCAATGATATTGTTGGAACGTGCTCCGGAGTCAATGGGTAATGCCAATGATAACTCGGATGCTCGTATATCGGTAGAAGAGATGCGCCGTTACAAGGCGGATGCTGTGTATTTGATGGCATATAACTATTTCTTGCTGTTCGAATCGTATGGTCCTACACCTATTATTACCGAAATAGCCGACCCTACAGATTCTAATATAGACTATAACCGTGCTTCGGTAGACGAAATGGTGAACTATATAGATGGCTTGTTAACAAGTTTGCTTACTGGCGAATACGCTAATATATTGCCCGAAACTATCAAGACAGGGACAGACGATGATACCAGCCACGACTGGGGACAATACGATATGAACAACATGGTACGTCCTACCAAAGCCGCAGTTTTGGCGTTGCGTGCCCGTTTGGCAGTATACGCAGCATCTCCATTGTTCAACGGTGGATTTAAGGAAGCATTGCAGCTTACAGATAAAGACGGCAAGCGTCTTTTCCCCGATTATGATGCAAGCAAATGGCAAACAGCCAAACAACGTTTGGAAGAGTTGTTCTCATTTGCCGAGAGTAAGGGTATGCATTTGTATAAAGCAAAAGCAGATGCCGACGGTTCTGTAGATCCTAACAAATCTGTTTATGAGTTGTTCCAGTATTATAATGATGAAATACTGTGGGCTAATGCCGCAAACGACTATAACAGTTCCATTACTCTTGATATGGAAGCACGTACCACTCCTGGTGGAATTACCGGCGGTATGGGTAATGTGGGATTCTACCAGAATATCATCGACTTGTTCTTTACCGACAAAGGACTTACAATTGATGAAGATCCCGACTATAAAGAAAACGGATTCGTTAATCTGAAGAACGTTTGTAACGAGAAAGGTCATGTAGATAAGCACATCTTTAACATGTATCAGAACCGTGAACCGCGTTTCTATGCCGACGTAACTTACGAAGGCAAGAGCTGGCACAAGCAGTTGTCAAGCTATCCAGACTGGGGATTCTATGGAGCTAAAGGTGGAGCCAGCTATCGTGATAACACCATGTATGCTCGCGGTGGTTATTTGCTGTATAAATTCAATAACCGTACCCTGCTTAACGAAGGTTCTAATACCAAGAAATGGGCTCGCCCATGGATTTATTTCCGTTTGGCCGATTTCTATCTGTATTATGCCGAAGTATGCAATGAAATTAATCCGAACGACCCGAATATCATCAAGTATTTGGATTTGGTTCGTGAGCGTGCCGGTATTCCTACTTACGCTCAGTTGGCTACCGAAAACAAGAAAAACATCATCGGCGATCAAGATTTGCAGCGCGAGGCAATCTATCGTGAACGTATCATAGAAATGTTGGGCGAAGGTAACTATTACTTTGACATTCATCGCTGGATGCGTGCCGGATGGACACAGAATGTAGCAGACGGTACATATGCTATCAAAGATAACGAAGATAAGTCAATCCCACGCTACGGTATGGATTATTCTAAGCCCAGCGTTCTTACTTTCGACTCAAGCAGAAACGTAGGAAAGGTATTTAATGATGCCATTGGTCAAGGTTCGTTCTATAATCGTGTAGTATTAGATAACTATCCTTGGAAGAAAGCCATGCTTCTTTATCCTATACCTTACAATGAAATGCAGAAGAGTCAATTAATTGTCCAGAATCCATTGTGGTAAGTAGATAAAGCCGGAAAGGTGTGGAGGCTGTAAAGCCTCTGCACATCCGGGCTTTTGATGTTTTGCTTTTATGGCTTTAATAACTATCTAATTATTAATTATGAAAGAGGCGTTGAAACATATAAAAAGCTTCCTGTTGTTTTGTGCGGCATGCATTATGACGGTTGTTGCCGTTGCTTGCGGTAGTGATTCGCCTGTTGTCGATGAGCCAGGTCCTTCTCCGTCAATTTCGGATAAGTGGATAACCATCGATACTGCTCAGCAGAACTTTACTTACGAAGGAGGCACTGTGCAACTTGCAACTACGTTAGGCACCGGAGTAAGTGCTTCGCAAGTTGAAATTAGCTATACGGGCGATGGAGAAGATTGGCTTACCGCAACATTGCAAAGTGGAAAGTTGACCATCGTGTGCGAACATTCATATACAGAGAAAAACCGTACTGCTTCTATTACTTTGAAAATAGACGATAAGCATCGTTGGGGAATACCTGTAACACAGACTGCTGCCCCCACATCATCCGATACAAAGATTAAAGTGGTAGGCGGTATGGCAGATTCTGAAAACGTAAGCTCTACAGAGGCCGACAATCATCCGTTCTCTTATTCGTACGATGGCGATAAAAATAACTTTTTCAACTCCAAGTTCGGTAAAGTAACTTATCCGTTCCACATGACTTACGAGTTGGAAAGCGGACATACATTGAATTATATTGTGTATACCCCACGCTCTTCATGGAATTTCTACGGTACTTTTAATAAGTTCTCTGTAGAAGTATCTACTACCGATGCTCCTGATACATTTACCAAGATAGGAGATTATGATAGAGGAGAAGGATATAACACTAAACCTATGGAAATAGAGGTGCCAAATGGCATACAGAATGTCAAGAAGGTACGTTTCGTAATAACTAAAGCATACGAAGACCGCGTAAGCTGTTCCGAAATGGAATTCTTTGAAGCAAGCTCTCATAAATTCGAAATGACTTCCATCTTTGCCGATGCTATGGGAATGAAGCTGAAAGACGGATTTACTGAAAAACAGATCAAGCAGATTCCTAATGACTACATCAAGCAGTTAGGATTGGCGCTTCTGGCAGGTAATTATGATTCTTCTTTCCGTTTGGCCGACTATCGTCCGTATCAGAATCCTTCTGTTATGGCGGCTATCAATAAAACAGGGAAATATAGTTTGCGTGATAACCCTACTGGTATCTATGCCGTAGCTGGTGAAACATTGCCTATTTTCGTAGGCAAGATTTATCAGGGCGGAAATATACAGATGCTCATTCAAGATCTGGGTGGAGGATATAATAATTTTAAAACCTACGATTTGAAGGAAGGATATAACGAAATCACCGTAGGTGTAGGTGGATTGATTTATATATTGAACCATACATCAGATGATATTCCGTTGCTGTTGGATAATGCTACAGCGGCACAGAAAAAGCTGATAGCCGACAAGACCGTGCAGATACATTTCTGCGCCGGAAAGGTACAGGGCTATTTCGATATCCAGAAGAATACGGCTGAAGACTGGAAGAAGATTCTTGATAATGCCAAATATAAAGATATCGACGTTTTAGGAAAGTATTCTCATTTGACTTGGGCTGTTTCTGATTTTCGTAGTTTCAATACCGACATAGTGAAGAGTGTAGAAAACAACGATAAATTGGTTTACGAAGAAGAGAACTTCCAAGGCTTGGTTAAGTATAATAAGATGTTCAATAATCGTATGCATTTGTGCATTGATTATAAGGCCGAAAGTCCTAATGCCACCGACTATCGTACTGTATATGATGTGCCAAATTCTACTTATCGTTCAGAGGTATTCTGCGATGTGTCGAAGTTCGCTTCTCGTTCTTGGGGACCGGCTCATGAAGTAGGCCATGTTAACCAGACTCGTCCGGGAATGAAATGGGCGGGACTTACCGAGGTTACAAACAATATCCAGTCGCTCAATATTCAGGAAGTATTTGGCGTACCTTGTAAACTGTTTAAGGATGCTTGTACTATTGGTGGTGTAAAATACAATACTATTCTTGATGGTGCTATTGCTTATTTTGTAGAAGGTAAGAAACCGCATTGCAGCGAAAACGGTATTCGCGAAACTCAGTTGGTACCGTTCTGGCAACTTAAACTGTACATGGTAGACGTACTCGGAAAGAAAGATTTCTATAAAGACTTGTATGAATACTTCCGTACGCATAAAAGTCCGAGCGACAATGGCGCGAACCAAGGCATGAATCAATTGGACTTTGTACGCCAAGTGTGCGATCTTGCGCAGTTAGACTTTACGTCATTCTTCAGTAGTTGGGGATTCTTGACTCCGGTAAATGCAACATTGAATGATTACGGAAATAAGCAATTCATTATTACCGGTGAGGATGTAGCGGCACTGATTAAAGAAATATCAGCAAAGAAATACAAGGCTGTACCGTCTAATCTGTATAAGATTACCACAAATAATCTGAACGACTACAAATAATTTAGTATTAACTGATTTAATGATAAAGAATTAATATGGATAAAAGATATATAATGCATGCATCGGCTGCTATATTGTTTGCTTTCACTATGGGTTTGGCAACAACAGCTTGTAGCGATGACGATCAAGTGGAAGTTCCCGAAAATTGGGTAACAGTTTCTACCGAACCTCTTTCTGTAGGTTATCAGGGAACAGGTGAAAATGATTTGGAATTAGATTACACATTGGCTGGCGGATTAGACGGACGCGTAACTTACGTGGTAAACCATGAATCATGGTGCTCTGGTTACATAGGCAGCAACGGTAAGCTTCTTGTGAAGGTAGAAGAGAGTGGAGATGTTCACGGACGTTCTGCCACTATGGATTTAATGTACGATACAAATCATAAAGTTACACTTACAGTAAATCAGGGTAAAGCTCCCGTTATTCCTGTAACAGGTTTCGATGATTCTGGCATTCCGTCTACTATCAATTTGGATGAAGCACTCGATTTGAGTGAGGCTGTTAAGGTATTGCCTGCGAATGCAAGTTTCAAGACATTGACTTTCGAATTGATAAGCGGTGAAGAGTTTGTTACTTTGAGCGGAAATTCTGTAATAGGCGTTGAACCAGGCGAAGCAAAGATTAAGGTAACAGCCACAAGCGACGCTGAAGTGGTAGGCGCAGGTATATCAACCGAAGTTACAGTGAAAGTAAAGGGTGATAGAAAATTAAATCGTTCTAAATGGACGGTTAAAACTATCGACGGTTTGGAATTCTGTCCGGATGATGCAATCAACGGTGCGCCCGAATGTCTGTTCGATGGTAAGATGGGTACATGCTATAGTATTTGCAAACCGGGTAAATCATACGGTGGAACATCTACTCCTGCCGGTGCTACAATAGGATTTATTGTGGATATGCAGTCTGCACAGAAATTCAATTATGTAATTTGGACTCACCGAAATACTAATCAGAAGATGTTGCAGGTATGGGGAGCTAAGTTGCTTGGTAGCAATGATGGTAATACATTTACAGAAATACAAACCATTACTCTTGACCAAGGTAGTCAGACTCAAACTATAGAGTTGACAAAGACTTCGGAATACCGTTATGTACGTGTAGAATATACTGACTTTAATGCAAGTTCTGGTAGCTCTGCACAGGTAGCCGAATTCCAGTTGGGCCTTTTGACTAAATAAATGAGTTTTCTTAACCATCTTTCATAAAACATAATAATAAAATGTGTGTTGCAGGCCGATGTTTCTTTGGAGGCGTCGGCTTGTTTTTATATCAGAATTGTTTCACTAAAACAATAAAATGGATACTTTTATCGCCGCAATAAATTATCTGTTTAGAACTAATATAAAAGACATAAAAATGAAGAATAACGTAAAGCAAGTAAGGTCGGCTTTGTGGGTGCTTGGTGTATCTGCAATGCTTTGTCCTTCAGTATCTTCTCATGCCGTTTGCGCTAAGAATTTCGGAACAAACCAGTCTGCTGCTGTGGCGGCAAACGTTGTTTCGTCAGTAAACCGACTTAACGCTACTACAGTAGAAGTTTTGTTGGCAAACAATCAGCGTATGCTGCTCGATTTCTATGGCGACAATATCTTCCGTGTATTTCAAGACAACAACGGAGGGATAGTACGTAATCCGGAAGCTAAGCCCGAAGCGCAGATATTGGTGAACAGTCCACGCAAGTCGCTTTCCGACTTGAACATTGGCGAATCGTCGGGCAACATAACTGTTTCTACATCTAAAATCAGTGTTCGGATAGACCGCAGCAACGGACTAATGAAAGTGATAAACCTTTCTACCGGAGCGACGGTGGTAGAAGAACTGAAAGCTCCGAGCTTTGAAAAGAATAAGGTTACGCTTACTTTAAAAGAGAATCCTGATGAATACTTCTACGGAGGCGGCGTGCAGAACGGACGCTTCTCACATAAAGGAAGATCTATCGCCATAGAAAACCAAAACAGTTGGGTAGACGGTGGAGTAGCTTCGCCAACACCTTTCTATTGGTCTACTAAGGGATACGGAGTAATGTGGCACACATTTAAAAAAGGAAGATACGATTTTGGAGCCACCGAAAAAGGACAGGTAACATTGAGCCACGATACAAACTATCTTGATTTGTTCATCATGGTAAACGATGGAGCCGTAGCGTTGCTTAACGATTTCTATCAGCTTACCGGAAATCCGGTGTTGCTGCCTAAGTTCGGATTCTACGAAGGACATCTTAATGCCTATAACCGCGACTATTGGAAAGAAGATGAAAAAGGAATTCTTTTCGAAGACGGAAAGAGATATAAGGAAAGCCAGAAAAACAACGGAGGCATAAAAGAATCGCTCAATGGCGAAAAAGGAAACTATCAGTTCTCTGCGCGTGCGGTGATAGACCGTTATCGCAATCATGATATGCCGTTGGGATGGCTTCTGCCTAACGATGGTTACGGAGCCGGTTACGGACAGACTGAAACATTAGACGGAAATATTCAGAACCTAAAAGAGCTGGGCGACTATGCACGTAAGAATGGGGTGGAGATAGGATTGTGGACACAGTCGGACTTGCATCCTAAGGAAGGCGTAAGCGCATTGTTGCAGCGCGACATCGTGAAAGAAGTGCGCGATGCCGGAGTACGTGTGCTCAAAACCGATGTGGCATGGGTAGGAGCGGGCTATTCTTTCGGACTGAACGGTGTGGCAGATGTAGGTGAAATCATGCCTTACTATGGAAATAACGCACGTCCGTTCATTATCTCTCTCGATGGTTGGGCAGGAACGCAGCGCTATGCCGGAGTATGGTCGGGCGACCAAACAGGCGGTGTGTGGGAGTATATCCGCTTCCATATCCCTACCTATATAGGTTCGGGCTTATCGGGACAACCTAACATTACATCCGATATGGACGGTATTTTCGGCGGAAAGAATCAGATTGTGAACATGCGCGATTTCCAGTGGAAGACATTCACACCGATGCAGCTCAACATGGACGGATGGGGCGCAAACGAAAAATATCCTCATGCGCTTGGCGAGCCGGCAGCTTCTATCAACCGTATGTATCTGAAACTTAAATCAGAACTTCTTCCGTATGCCTATAGCATAGCGCACGAATCGGTAGACGGAAAGCCTATGATACGTGCCATGTTCCTTGATTATCCTAACGAATATACTTACGGCAAGGCTACACAGTATCAGTATCTGTACGGACCATCTTTCTTGGTAGCTCCTATTTATGAGGCTACCCGTTCTGACGATAAAGGCAATGATATACGAAACAGTATTTATCTGCCCGAAGGCGAATGGATAGATTATCAGAGCGGTGATTTGTATCAGGGAAATTGTATAGTGAACAATTTTGACGCTCCTATATGGAAATTGCCGGTATTCGTGAAGAACGGAGCCATCATACCTATGGTTAATCCTAACAATAACATCAGCGAAATAAATAAGGAACTCCGCATTTACGAGCTTTATCCTAATGGCAAGACATCGTTTATAGAATATGATGACGATGGTATATCAGAAGAGTATAAATTAGGTCGCAGTGCAACTACACTTATAGAATCGGATGCCGATGCGAAGGGTAAGTTGACAGTGACCGTTCATCCAACAGAAGGCGAATTTACCGGATTGGTAAAAGAAAAACAGACCGAGTTCCGTGTGAACGTAACTCAGCGCCCTAAGAAACTCAGCGTGCAGATAGGCAAGTCTAAGATAAAGCTGACAGAAGTTTCTACGCTTGCCGATTTTGAAGCTGGAGATAATGTATACTATTATAATGAGGCTCCTCAACTGAACCGTTTCGCTACTAAGGGTAGCGAATTCGAGAACGTGAAGATTACCAAGAATCCGCAGATTTGGGTAAAGGTACAGAAAGCCGATGTTACCGCATCTGCAGTGGTGCTTAATGCCGAAGGATTCCGTTACGCTCCAGCTGACCGCTATCTGGTTAGCACAGGCGCATTGTCGGCTCCGTCGGTTAGCATGGCTGCCGATGACATTACTGCTTATACGCTGAAACCGAAGTGGGATAAGGTAGCAGGTGCCGATTATTATGAAATAGATTTCCAGGGAATGCGTTACACTACAATCCGCGACTTGTCGTTTGTGCTTTCAGACCTGACTCCGGTAACTAAGTACGACTTGAAGGTGCGTGCGGTAAATAAAGACGGCGCTTCGGCTTGGGCTGATTATTCTGTAACTACGAAATCCGACCCGTTGGAATTCGCTATTCGCGGCATACGTGGCGAATGTTCGGCAGAAACACAGTGGGGTAAAGGAATAGCGCGTCTGTTCGACTTGAATGAAAGCGGTGAGATGTGGCATACCAAATATCAGGTTAGAGCCGTTCCGTTCAATGTAGTTATGGACTTGCGTACCGTAAACCAGCTTGATAAGTTCCAGTACTTGCCTCGCATAGACGGTGTTAACGGAATGTTGCTGAAGGGTAAGGTAGAGTACAGTATGGATAAGAAGACATGGACAGAGGCAGGAACCTTTGAATGGAAACGTAACGCTGATATGAAAGAATTCAAATTCGAAGGAGCACCCGAGGCACGTTACATCCGTCTGTCAGTAACAGAAGGTGTAGGATACTACGGCTCAGGACGCGAAATATATGTGTTCCGTAAACCGGGCACCGAAGGTTATCTGCAGGGCGATATCAATGCCGACGGAAAAATTGACCATAACGACTTGACTTCGTATATGAACTATACCGGACTCCGTAAGGGCGATTCAGACTATGAAGGCTATATCAGCAAAGGCGATATCAACCGCAACGGATTGATTGACGCGTTCGATATATCGGTTGTAGCTACTCAGCTAGACGGTGGCGTGAAAATTCAGAAAGCCGATACTTTGTTCAGCGGAAAGGTTGCTCTTTCTACAGCAAAGAAGGTGTACGAAAAGGGAGAGACCGTAAACGTAGTGGTACGTGGCGCAGACATGAAGGGCGTAAACGCATTGAGCTTCGCCTTGCCTTATAATGCGCAAGACTTGACCTTCGTAGGGGTAGAAGCCAAGGCGGTTAAAGATATGGAGAACCTTACTTACGACCGCTTGCATACCAATGGCGTGAAAGCTCTTTATCCTACTTTCGTAAATGTAGGAAATAAGCCGACGCTGGAAGGCTCTGAAGAATTGTTTGTACTGAAGTTTACTGCCAACCGTAAAGTTCGTATCGATTTGACTCCTGCCGATGTAATGTTGGTAGACAAGAAACTTAATACAATAGATAAGTAATATGAAAAAGTTATTTTTATTAATAGTTATTTTTCTGGGAGTGTGTGGCGTGCCACACGCTGCCTCTTTTGACAAAGAGAGTGTAAAACAGTCTATGCGTAAGGTTGCCGATTGGCAGATTACTCATTACGACCGTAATATTTATGGCGATGGCAACTGGGTGAACGCTACTTTCTTTTTAGGATTGACAGAATGGGCTGCCATAGCCGAGACAAATGGGGATGATAGTTATTATAAATGGTTGCTTAAGCTTGGCAACCGCAACTATTGGCAAGTAGAGAAGCGTATGTATCATGCCGATGATGTATGTATTGCGCAGACATATCTGGCACTTTACGACAAGTACAAACGTAAGGAGATGATGATTCCCACACAGGCTAGGGCAGAATGGGTAATATCTCATCTGTCATCCGGCTCTTTTCAGCTTGACTACAGAAAAGCGAGCACACTTGAGCATTGGACATGGTGCGATGCGCTTTTCATGGCTCCACCGGTATACGCCAAGCTGTATGTGCTGACTGGCGATAAGAAGTATCTTCGTTTTATGAATAAAGAATATAAGGCAACTTACGATTATCTTTTTGACAAGGCCGATACTTTGTTCTACCGTGACCATCGTTATTTTACGATGAAAGAGGCCAACGGTGCAAAGGTATTCTGGGGACGTGGAAACGGTTGGGTACTTGGCGGACTGGTGCAGTTGCTTAATATCTTGCCCGAAAAGAATAAGTCGCGTGCCTTTTATCAGGATTTGTTTGTAAAGATGTGCTATCGTATAGCTTCGCTTCAAGGAAAAGACGGCTTTTGGCATGCCAGCTTGTTAGACCCCGCTTCTTATCCATCTCCCGAAACCAGTTGCAGTGGCTTCTTCGTATATGCTTTGGCATACGGCGTAAACAAAGGATTGCTGCCTGCCGATAAATTCATGCCGGTAATAGAAAAAGGTTGGAACGCATTGTTGTCGGCTGTAGAAGAAGACGGAAAGTTGGGATACGTTCAGCCCATCGGTGCCGACCCGAAGAAAGTAACTCGCCAGATGACTGAAGTGTACGGACCTGGAGCATTCTTGCTAGCAGGAACAGAGATTTATCGTATGGCATCTGGTGCTTCGGCTTCTGCCAAATAATGATTTTGGCAGAGTGTTCAAGGAATACTACGCTTGATAATTAGTGTGTCTGGTTTGATATTCATGTTTTTAGTATCAAAAACAATGTAGCAACCATCAAATTGTTGAAAACGTACTCGAAAACTATAATATAGAACTGGACACCCTACTTTTCAACTAGGTTTCCCATCTTCGGCTTCTTTTTGTAACTTTTTAAAACGAATTATTGGTAAGTCTCCTGGAATTTATCGTGGGCATAAGACAGATTGCTAATCCCGAATGTTGGAATTAGGGATATTCAGTAAATGTCCCTAAAAAATACAATGGCATATGAAGATGACCCAGTATAATCACCTCATATGCCATTTTTATTGTCATTTTTCTGAATTTTCTCATATACTCTTATCGGCAGGACATGACGTCCCGGAAGAAGTCTGACGACCTCTTCTGATTTTTTCGGAAAAATCATATCATGCTGATTTCACCGTTCTGTTCCTGATCTTATCTATCATCAGTATGGCATTTGCCGTATGTATTCCAAAGAAAATCCAAAGGATTTCCGTCTTCCTGTTCCGTGCCTTTATCCTTGAAAGTGAGTAATGTTGTTTTTGAGTGCCGAAGCTGCCT
>OJKP01000082.1_pt1:5000-76283 | contig 76283 bp, 53 predicted proteins | sample 1596521 | NCBI WGS metagenome assembly OJKP01 (sample SAMEA4350130, study PRJEB24818) | metagenome | biome: human; feature: gut; material: faeces | place: Denmark | collected 2013-09
TCCTCAAAAGATCGTCAATAGTTGGTTGCGTCGTGTAAAGGTAGAAAACGCTAGTGATGAAGGAATAAGCTTTGAAAATGAAGATGGTTTTAAGTCATACTTGATAAAATTAGAAAGTAGCAGTGGTAATTTATTCAATTTGCACTCCGTAAGCCAATCTGCAGATATATATTCTCAGAAAGATCCCACTAAAGGATTTGAAATGGGAGGGTGTGGTCAATCTCTTACAAGAACCGTATGGACCATAGAGGATAATCCGTTTGGTGAAAATGGAAATTTTCTAGTAAAATGCAGTGGTAGGTACCTTGAGATGTCTTCTGGAAATAAAGAGGATGATTTTCGTACATATGCAGATGCATATTATGCATGTCCCATCTACCTTTACGAAAAGGTAGAAAAATCCCCTGTTGGCACAATAAGCATAGTCGCTCCCGAGGGCTATGGCACTTATTATACGGACAAGAGTTTTATAATGCCCGAGGGTGTTGATGGTGCTATTGTAAGCGACATTAGTGATGATGGTAAATTGCAGATAAACTGGAAATATCCAGCAGGAACTACTGTTCCTGCAAATACGGGGCTCCTTGTGTATGCAAGTCAGAAGGGTAGCTATCAATGTTATGAAGCAGGTACTTCAGATAATGGGGGCAGCAATGGTAGCAGCGATCTTTCTGGTAATGCTGCTAATGGAATTGGGCAAACCAATAATGAGGTAGCAGGAAGTGCAGCAAAAGAAACAAATTATTTACGTGGAACTATAGAAAAGATTCAGGTGCCTGAGGATGCCAGTTCATATAGGTTCTATCAACTTACGTATGGCTTAGTAGATAATGTGCGCACCATCGGTTTCTTTTATGCCAGTGAAGATGGCGGCACTTTCATCAATGGAGCAAATAAAGCTTATCTAGCAATTCCACGATCGATGAGTTCAGTAAGCAGTTTGTACAGCTTGAGCCATAATCTAGGTACTACGGGCATCGACCAATCTCTTACTGAAACCATACACGACCATGCTCCTTGTACAATCTACAGCATTACTGGGCAACGGCTTACAGCCACGGACTCGAGGCAATTGCCTAAGGGAGTGTACATCATCAAAGGAAAGAAGATAATGGTAAAATAGATATTGGACTGAATGCTACCAATGCTTTCAAAGCTTCCAATTCTCCGACCTATAATAAACATTCGTCACACAGAAACCTATCTGAAAAGAATATATCCGTCAGTCTATGAAATTGATTTATAGTGCACCCTTGTGCAAGATTATCTTATTGCAAACTTCAGGAGTCTTAGCCTTAAGTGATCGTAATCCTACGCCCTCGAAATATGATATAGTGAAGGAGGACAATGCAGAGCAACTTACAAGCAAAAGAATTTGGGATGAAAGAAAGTGGCCATAATGTGTGGTTGTGGCTGATTGGATAGCATAATTTATTAACACGGAATGATAGCAAAAAGGCTCTACAGGAATTTGTTGGAGGATTTCTCCCTATTCTTGTAGAGCCTTTTTAGAAAACAAGTGTTTGTTGGATCCATGGATAAGAGCCAACTATACTTGAAGATGTTGTGTGTGCAGGATTTCAAAAACTCATGTACATCTCAGGATCTAGCCTTATTTCACTTCTATGCCTTTGAGGGTGGCGGATGAGGAATTGGTTATTTTGACGCGGACGTAATCGCCGGGATGGTGTGTGCCACGATCGAATACGACTACTTTATTCTGCTCGGTGCGGCCGAAGAGTTGGTCACGAGAACGCTTGCTTACTCCCTCTACGAGGATTTCGTACTCTTTACCGATGCAGCGTTGGTTGCTCTCGGCGCTGAGTTCGTTTTGCAAGGCGATGAGTTCTTCGAGACGATGAATCTTTGTTTCCTCGGGCACATCGTCGGGAAGGTGGCGTGAGGCGTAAGTGCCAGGGCGCTCACTATATTTGAACATAAATGAGGAATCGTAGCCACACTCTTTCATGAGCGAGAGTGAGAGTTGATGATCTTCTTCAGTTTCGGAGCAATAACCGGCGAAGATATCAGTCGAAAGTCCGCAGTCGGGGATGATACGGCGAATGGCAGCTACGCGGTCGAGATACCATTCGCGTGTATACTTGCGATTCATGAGTTTGAGAATGCGATTGGATCCGCTTTGTACGGGCAGATGGATGTGACGGCACACGTTGGGCTCTTCGGCGATAACGTGGAGGGTCTCGTCGCTCATATCTTTGGGATGACTTGTAGAGAAGCGAATGCGCATGCTAGGTACGGCGCGTGCTACGGTGCGTAGCAGTTCGGGGAAGCGAATCTCCGATCCGTCGGCTTTCTTCCAGCAATAAGAGTTGACGTTCTGACCAAGGAGGGTCACTTCCTTATAATTGCGTGCTTCGAGATCCTTTACTTCGGTGAGAATGCTTTCTATGTCGCGTGAACGTTCACGTCCTCGTGTGTAGGGTACGATGCAATAGTGACAGAAGTTGTTGCAGCCACGCATGATGCTCACGAATCCTGAGATGCGGCTACCGCAGTAGCGTTCGGGCACGATGTCGCGGTAGGTTTCTGTGGTGCTAAGCTCAATGTCTATGGCCTTATGGCCAGCTTCGGCTTGTGCGATGAGGTCGGGCAGTGAGAGGTAGGCGTCGGGACCTGCTACGAGGTCAGCTCCATGCTCGTTGAGTAGATCGTCTTTTACACGTTCGGCCATGCATCCGAGCACGCCGACGATGAGTTTACGCCCTTTGCGACGCATCGCGTTGAGTGCTTCGAGTCGGTGGATGATTTTCTGTTCGGCGTTGTCGCGTACGGAGCAAGTATTGAGGAATATGGCATCAGCTTCGTCGATTGTCTCGCAAGGTTCGTAGCCAGCCATTTTCATAACGGATGCCACTACTTCGCTGTCGGCCACGTTCATTTGGCAGCCATATGTTTCTATGAAGAGATGTTTCATGGGTAGGGGAGTGTGATGTGGATGGATGAAATAGATTCTGAGCGTACTTTGTTTGTAGGGGGATGTTCGAAAGAAAAAATCCCGCTCCAACGATTAGGTTAGGCGGGATTAGGCTTTCTGTCGAGAAGAGCCCTTGGCGGAAGTATTACTTACGCAAGCCGAGGTTCTTCACGATGGCACGATAACGCTCAATGTCCTTGCGCTTGAGGTAGTTGAGCAGCGCGCGGCGCTTACCTACCATCTTAACGAGTGAGCGTTCAGTCGTATGATCTTTACGGTTCTGCTTCATGTGCTCCGTCAAGTGGGCAATACGGTAAGAAAACAAGGCTACCTGGCTTTCTACTGAACCGGTATCCGAATTAGACTGTCCGTACTTGCCAAAGATCTCTTTCTTCTTTTCAGAATCTAAGTACATTGTGTATGAATTAATAATTTGGAATAGTTAGTTGCTAACTGCCTTGGGGAGCGAATCCTTTGAGCGGCATAGCGGTTGCAAAGGTACAAACTTCTTCTGTGAGAGCCAACCTTTGCAACCGTTTTTTTGCATTAAGTGCTGATTTTCTGTATTAATCGCGTCCGGCGCGTTTACGTGCCAAGTGGTCAAGGATGATTTTACGCATACGCATTGACTTCGGCGTCACTTCCACGTATTCGTCTTCCTTGATGTATTCGAGTGCCTCTTCTAGTGAGAAAATGATGGGGGGCACGATGCGTGCTTTGTCGTCGGCGCCCGAGGCACGCATATTGGTGAGCTGTTTTGCTTTTGTCACGTTCACCACGAGGTCGTTTTCATGTACGTGTTCTCCCACAACCTGTCCAGCGTATACTTCGTCTTGTGGGTTGATGAAGAATCGTCCGCGATCTTGCAAATGGTCGATGGCATAGGCAAAGGCAGTACCGCTTTCAAGCGAAATCATCGAGCCGTTGAGACGGCGTTGAATCTCGCCCTTGTAAGGTTGATATTCTTTGAAGCGGTGTGCCATGATGGCTTCACCCTGTGATGCAGTGAGCACGTTGGTGCGCAGACCGATGATACCACGTGAGGGGATGTCGAATTCAATATCAACGCGGTCGCCCATGTTCATCATTGAAGTCATCTCGCCCTTACGGCGCGTTACCATATCGATCATCTTCGAAGCAAATTCTTCAGGTACGTTGATGGTGAGTTCCTCGATAGGCTCGCACTTCTGTCCATCAATTTCCTTATAGATTACTTGGGGTTGACCCACTTGGAGTTCGTAGCCTTCGCGACGCATTGTCTCGATGAGAATGGAGAGATGGAGCACACCGCGTCCGCTCACAATCCAAGAGTCGCCTGTCTCGTTGCGTTTTACTCGGAGGGCAAGGTCTTTTTCGAGTTCCTTCTCTAGTCGATCGTTGATATGGCGTGATGTGCAGAACTTACCTTCCTTACCGAAGAAAGGAGAATCGTTGATAGCGAAGAGCATAGACATGGTAGGCTCATCGATTGCGATGGTGGGAAGAGGTTCGGGGTTTTCGAAGTCGCAGATGGTGTCACCAATCTCGAAGTTTTCGAGACCTACCACAGCGCATATATCACCAGAGCTTACGGCATCAGTCTTCTGTCGGCCCATGCCTTCGAAGGTGTGTACCTCTTTGATCTGTGTCTTCTCCATGGTGCCGTCGCGATGGGCGATGGTGCACTTCATGCCTTCGCTGATGGTGCCACGGTGAACGCGTCCCACAGCGATACGGCCTGTGTAGTTAGAGTAGTCGAGCGAGGTGATGAGCATCTGGGGGGTGCCTTCGAGTTGCTGCGGAGCGGGGATAACTTCGATAATTTTGTCGAGCAGATAGTTGATGTTGTCGGTAGGCTTGTTGTAGTCTTCGCTCATCCAGCCATTCTTAGCAGAACCATATACTACGGGGAAGTCGAGCTGATCTTCCGTTGCGTTGAGGTCGCACATGAGGTCGAACACCATTTCGTACACCTCTTCGGGGCGACAGTTGGGCTTGTCCACCTTATTTACCACTACGATGGGCTTGAGTCCGATTTGGAGAGCCTTCTGCAAGACAAAACGTGTCTGTGGCATTGGTCCTTCGAATGCATCGACGAGGAGGATGCAACCATCGGCCATATTGAGCACGCGTTCTACCTCACCACCGAAGTCGGAGTGGCCCGGAGTGTCAATGATATTAATCTTTGTGTCCTTGTAACGGATGGACACATTCTTTGAGAGGATGGTTATACCGCGTTCGCGTTCAAGGTCGTTGTTGTCCAGAATAAGTTCGCCAGCGTTCTGATTTTTGCGGAACAGGTGTCCGGCGAGTAGCATCTTGTCCACGAGTGTAGTTTTTCCGTGGTCTACGTGGGCAATGATGGCAATGTTACGAATGTCTTGCATACAATAAATTACTAATACCTATATGTTTTCGGGTGCAAAGTTAGTGCAAGGCGAGAGAAGAAACAAGGAAAAAAACTTGTTTTTTGCATTGGTTCTTCCGAGCCGCTGCCTAAGTTGCGTAGAAAGTTAGTGTAAGGTGAGAGAAGAGCAAAGAAAAAAACTCGTTTTTGCTCTGATACTCCGAGCGGCAGTCCAACTTAGGTGGAGTGGAGGTTTGTGTATACGAGATGCACTGCAAAAGAAAGACAAACTTTTTCTTTGCAGTGCATCTCGTGTGCGGGTATATGTGTTTAAACTAGAGGATCGTAAGTGACGTTTTTTGTGTTTTAATTCTTTTCTAGTTCCACCACATCGGCTTTTACATTTTCATGCATAAAGAGGGCCGCGCTCTGATTGAATTTTTCAGCGCTTTCGGTGGTGAGATAGTGGCAGGTGCCTTGGCGTGAGAGGGCTTGCTCCATTTCTGGATGACGCTTCAAGTAGTTGCGTAGCGAGGCGGCCACATACTCTCCTTGGGGCACGATGCGTACACCTGGAGGGGTGTATTTGATGATTTTGTTCATTAGGAGTGGATAGTGTGTACATCCTAGTATGAGCGTGTCAATCTGCGGGTCGAGGCGAAGAATCCCTTCGATACGTTTGCGCACGAAATAATCGGCTCCTGGGGAGTCGAACTCATAATTCTCCACCAATGGTACCCACATGGGGCAAGCCTGTGATGTTAGTTCGATGTCGGGCGAGAGCTTATGTAGCTCCATGGCATAAGAGCCAGAGTTGACAGTGCCTGCTGTGGCGAGGAGACCTACGTGACGTGTCTCTGTGAGTGGACTGATGGCTTCCACCGTGGGGCGGATAACTCCGAGTACGCGTCGATGGTCGCCCAGAGTGGGGAGGTCGTTTTGCTGAATAGAGCGAAGTGCTTTTGCCGAGGCCGTGTTGCACGCCAAAATCACCAATCGGCAGCCGCGTCGGAATAATTCTTCTACAGCTTGTAACGTATATCGGTAGATGATGTCGAACGAGTGCGACCCATAGGGAGCGCGAGCGTTATCGCCTAAGTAAAGATAGTCGTATTGGGGTAGGAGCTGGCGTATTTGACGCAAAATGGTCAGTCCGCCGTAGCCCGAATCGAACACGCCTATTAGATGGTCATCGGGGTGAGATATAGCAGTCATAGTAGGCTATTGCCAAGAAGAGTTAGTTCTTAGGGTTAAGTTTTTCTTTAATAAAAGGTGTGACGTCTTCGACCACGGTGGGGTGGATAAAAGGAATAGTTCCTTTCGAAGTATCAATGATATACTCGTAGCCACGCTCAAGTCCCACGGCCTTGATGGCTGCAGCGAGGCGAGCTTTTACAGGGCGCAAGAGTTGTATGTGAGTGGCTTGTAATAGCGAATCAGCTTCGTGGCGGAAAGACATGCCGCGTTCGAGTGCCTGTTGTAGGTCAGCTTGTCGCTTTTGCAGGATGTTGGGTGTAAAAGTCTGCTGTCCTTCCAGAAATTCGGCATATTGTCGGCGGAAGGCTCGGTCGTTGTAGTCGGCCTCGGCTTCATACTGCTTACGCAGTCGCGCCATTTGCTCTTCGGCTTGTGTATAGTCGGGCAGGGTGCAAAGCAAGGAATCAGTGTTGACCATGCCATATTTTATAGTGGTCTGAGCTTGTGCTGTCGATAGGCTTGATAGCATCATGAAAATGAGCAGAAGAGTGTGTCTTATCATGTGTGTAAATGCATATATTTAGGCTGACTGCACCCTTGGTAGGGGGCGTAGCGTTGGTTTATGGTGGCAAACTTATCACTTTTTTGTGAGATTTCGTTACTAGAACCTACTTTTTTTAGGATGTTTGCTTGCTGCTTACTGTCTGCTTACTGCCGATGCGGTGGTGTATCACCCCCTTCTCCATAATGATATGGTTATCTTTCTTGTCGTTACTTATTCCTTATGCTTTCTCGACATCATCTGATTTCTAGGTAAATGCTCAATCACCTGTTGTCGCAAAAACGATCGGTCGAGATGTGTATAGAGCTGCGTAGTGCCGATGCATTCATGCCCCAACATGGCCTGAATAGCTCGCAAGTTGGCACCTCCTTCGAGCAAGTGTGTAGCAAAGGTGTGGCGCAAGGTGTGGGGTGAGATAGTCTTGGTAATCCCCGCTGTTGTAGCCAACACTTGAAGAATATGAAACACCGTGATGCGCGAGAGATGTTGACGTCGCCGATGACTGATAAACACATAGTCCTCTTCGCCCGGCTTTGGGTCAATGTGACAGCGATCGGCAAACCATAGTTGTAGCTCTTTTATTGCTCGGGGTGACACTGGCACATAGCGCTGTTTGCTTCCCTTTCCCGTTACACTAAGAAAGCCCTCTTCGAGGTAGAGGCATGACATGGTAAGTCCACACAACTCTGATACGCGCAAGCCACAGCTGTAGAGCACCTCCACAATGGCTCTATCGCGTTGCCCCTCCTCCTGACTTAGGTCTACGGCCGCTTCGAGTGCATCCACCTCCTCCACGGTAAGCACAGTGGGCAAATGCTCTGGTCGCTTGGGCATCTCCATGAGTTCTGTGGGGTCGGCCTCTATGTAGCCATCTTCGAGCAGAAAAGCATAGAACGAGCGCACCCCGCTTAGAATGCGTGAAATCGATGTGGGCGAGATTCCCACATCATAGAGCGAAGCCGCAAATTTATGCAGGTCGTCGAGTTGAGCGTGGAGTGGGTCAATCCCCTCTTCAGAGAGGAAAAGGAGAAGCTTGGATACGTCGGCCACGTAGGCCAAACGCGTGTTCTCACTAAGTCCCTTCTCAAGGAGTAGATATGAATGGTATTTATCTATCATTAGCGTATGCGTAAAATATTAGAAAACAAAGCCTTTTTATGCTTGGAAATTCGTAATTTTGCAGCACGAAGCTAGCGACGTGCCTTAGAGGGGCGCGCAGCAAAGCCTAGCAAAGGTACATTTTTCCCTTTTTACAGAAAAATCATGAAGCTTTTAATTGTCAATGGTCCCAATCTCAATCTCTTGGGACAGCGCGAACCAGGCATCTATGGTACAGATTCCATGGAAGTCTGTTTGGAGCAATTGCACAAGCTCTATGCAGAACACGAGATAGCATATTATCAGAGCAACGTGGAAGGCTTCCTCATCGACCGCCTACAGCAAGCCAATGCAGATGGAACCCAAGGCATCGTGCTCAACGCCGGTGCTTATACTCATACAAGCATTGCCCTGCACGACTGCATTCGCTCACTTCACATCCCCGTTGTCGAAGTACACATCTCTAATGTACACCAGCGCGAGGAGTTTCGCCATCGCTCCATGATATCGGCCGCTTGCCGTGGTGTAATCTGCGGTTTCGGTCTCGATTCTTATCGATTAGCACTTGAGGCGCTTATTCATAGCGAGCAAATCTGACACAAGTTGTTCCAGTGTCTATAAGCATCCTTCCACTCGATTGCTTTTCCTCCCTCTCTCCCACACATCACACATCTCCACACGAAAACTAAACCACAACGATGTATAAGAAAACCAAGATTGTAGCAACCATCTCCGACGTGCGTTGCGACGTGGGGCTCATCCAGCGCCTCTACGATGCAGGAATGAATGTAGTACGCCTCAACACCGCCCACCAGGACGCCACAGGCATGAAGCGAGTTATCGACAATGTACGCGAAGTATCTAGCCACCTAGCTATCCTTGTAGATACAAAGGGTCCAGAAGTGCGCACCACCATGACCGACCAACCCATTGAATTTCACAAGGGCGACATCGTACGCATCGTAGGCTGCCCACAGCAGAAGACCACGCGCGAGGTTATCTCGGTTTCCTATCCCGATTTTGTAAACGATCTTAGCGAAGGCGCACAAATCCTCATCGATGATGGCGACCTAGGCATTCGAGTAGACTATAAAGAAGCTGGCGAACTCATCTGCCACGTAGAAAACGATGCCACTCTCGGCTCGCGTAAGAGCGTAAACGTGCCCGGTGTACGCATCAACCTTCCTGCGCTGACAGAGAAGGATAAGCGCAACATCGAGTTTGCTATCAACTACGATGTAGCCTTCATCGCCCATAGCTTCGTTCGCTCTAAGGAAGACGTATACGAAATCCGTCGCATCCTCGACGCCCACGATAGCGACATCCGCATCATTGCCAAGATTGAAAACCAAGAGGGTGTAGACAATATCGATGAGATCCTCGAAGCTGCCGATGGTATTATGGTGGCTCGTGGCGACCTCGGTATCGAAGTGCCCCAAGAGTTTATTCCTGGCATACAGCGTCGCTTAGTCGATAAGGCCATTCGCGCCCATAAGCCCGTAATCGTGGCCACTCAGATGCTACAAAGCATGATCCACAATCCACGCCCCACCCGCACCGAGGTAACCGATATTGCCAACGCAGTCTACTCACGTACTGATGCCCTAATGCTATCGGGCGAGACCGCTTATGGCGACTATCCCGTAGAGGCCGTAAAAACCATGGCCACCGTAGCATGGCAAGCCGAGCGCGACACATTCAAGGAGTATGGCGACGTAGATATTCCTCTCTCCGAGAATCCCGACGTGACTGAGTTCTTCTCCAAAGAAGCCGTGATGGCCACCAAGCGCATGAAGCTCCGTGCCATTATCATGGACTCCTACACCGGTCGCACCGCCCGCTACGTCAGCTCATTCCGTGGTGAGAGCACCATTCTCGCCATTTGCTATAAGGCCAAGACTGTGCGCCACCTAGCCCTGCAGTATGGCGTATATGCCATTTACATGCCTATGAAAAGCTACGGCCACGAGTTCCTACTTGCCGCCCTGAGAAAGCTCCTTTCCGACAATATGCTCAAGCCCGAAGATCGCATCTGTTACCTCGGTTCGCAGCGCAAAGAACAGAGCACCTCGTTCATGGAGATGAACATCGTGAAAAATCTCTTCCAAAATGAAGGAGAAGAGGCTATTCCCAACTAAGTATAGTATTGGAGTTTTAAGGTTATGAGTTGATAATCTTAAAACTCCAAATTTACTTTGTAACCTCAAACCTTCTAACTCTCTTTATGCACCTCGACCAATACATTCTCGACCATACCACTGCCCCCGACGACTACTTGCGTCGCCTCTATCGAGCCACCAATCTGCATTTGCTCCGCCCTCGCATGGCCTCCGGCCACTTGCAAGGACAACTCCTGCGCATGCTCATGCAGATGCAGCGCCCACATACGGTGGTAGAGATTGGCACTTATTCTGGCTATTCCGCCCTGGCCATGGCCTCGGGCATGGAAAGAGGTAGCCGCGTAATTACCTTTGAGATTAATGATGAGCAAGAAGCCTTCACCCGTCCGTGGCTTGAGGGCGCTCCTTACGAAGCTCGTGTGGAGATGTACGTGGGCGATGTATTTAGCCTCCTCCCGCCGATGAATCTGAGCATCGATGCCGCCTTTATCGATGCCAATAAGCGCGAGTATACCGAATACTACGAACTCCTCCTCCCTTTCTGCCATAGCGGATCGCTCCTCCTGGCCGACAACACCCTGTGGGATGGTCACGTTGTCGACCCAGCCTACGACCACGATGCCCAAACTCAAGCCATTCGTCGCTTCAATGACCACGTGGCCAGTGACCCCCGATGCGAGCAACTCATCCTCCCCGAGCGCGACGGCCTTACCCTCATCCGTGTGAAATAACACTGCAAATTTCCCCACAAATTTTCATCCTAGCAAATAGAGTGTACAAGTTGTACACTTTTTTCTTTCTTCCATCTCTTTCCCACCTCGCGCATACATACGTGCGCACATTCCGTCGATTTCTTTCCCTCTAACCTACACTCTTCGCTTTCTAAGGCGTATACTGTTCTGAAAATCAATGCTTTAGAATGATATTTTTCCCTACACTTTTCCTACACTTCACCTTCACTTCTCCCACACTTCCTTTTCCCTCCGACCAGAATCTCTTTTCCCTCCCAAGAAAAACACTTTTCCCTCCGAAGCAAATTTGCGCTTCCCTAGGGCAATTCATCCCCCAATCATCCCCTTCGCTGCGGCAGAAAGAGTGAGAAGAAAGTGACAGTAAAGTGTAGGAAAAGTGACAGTAAAAGTTCCTTGTATACCTAGTGTAACAAGGTGATAATCAATAGATAACGATTTTATTAGTGTAGGAGTGTAGGTAAAACAGAGCAAAACTCTCTGACACGCGCGCACGAGGAAGGGGTAATGCCCCCCTTGTCCGCCATCGATTCTCAGTCACACAGAAGTACCTCCCTCCTTGTCCATTTTTTTTCGACCGCATATCCACTTTTTTTTACCGCTCATAGTCCATCTATTGCAATCCATGACAAGCACAGTTAAATTACCCCCCCCGATATCTTAATAATCTATAACTTTGCATACAGAAGCATAACAAAAAGTCCTTCTTCCGAGCCATGTCCCCGACTCCGAGAATGTCTTCCAATGTTTCTAATGATTTGAAATGTACCTTACTCTCGCGAAAAACTAATCTCGGGGACTCACACACATTTTTTCTTACCATTATGAAAAAGATCCTTCTTCCCCTTCTCTCAGTAGTAGCCATGGGCCTCGCTTCTTGCTCATCCACCTCAACTACTTCTACCGCCACCACCATCGACGTGCCCACTCATGTGCAAAGCATCAATGAAGCCGATCTCGTGGTGTCCGATCAAACGATTACCTACACTTACATCCCCTCTAAGGAAGTACAGAGCGGTGGCCTCAAGAATGTGCGCAATGCAGCCATAGCCGAAGCCCTCAAGGCCAATGGTTCGGGCGACGTATTGGTGCACCCCAACTTCCAGATTACCATGAAGTCGCGTCCCCTCCGCAAGACAGTCACTAAAGTAGTGGTGACAGGCCATGTAGGTACGTACAAGAATTTCCATCCTGCTGCACAGAAGCCTTACTGCAAGAAATAAGGAGCATCCGTGCTCCGCTGGTGGGCTAAGCCTAGAGCTTACTCGCCCTTTCTTCCCCAACATTTTCTCACAGCAATACTTCTCAACACAATGAATAAGCTTACTTTGGCGGCATGCATCTGTGCCGCAACAGCCCTCACATCGTGCGAAACGGTGCAGCAAAGCGCTGACACTGTGAAGATCGATGCCAAGGTAATGCAAGTGCCCACCGTGGCCGATCTCAATGTGAAGACGGAACGCGTTTCGGCCACGCAGACCTGGAAATGGAAGTTCTTCAGCATAGGAGAACCCTCGCTCGCACAGCGAAAGAAAAACCTCGTATACGACATCGTGGAGCAGCAGAAAGCCGATGTGCTAGTGGAGCCTCAGGTGCGATTCACCAAGAAACTCTTCGGAGAGCGCACCCTCACCATCTCGGGCTATCCTGCCACTTACAAGAATTTCCGTACTCCCTCCGACTCCGACCTCAAGGCCATCCGTGTGGCCAATGGCGTGAGCGAAGCTCCCACAGTGGTAGTGGTGGGCGATTCTGCCCATCTTGCTGCCCCGGAGCGCACCTCGCGCAAGAATAAGAGCACCTTTGTCAGTGCCGTAAAGACGGGCCAATTCCGTCAGGACAATGACGAAGCACTCTATGGCACGCAGCGCAAGAAAGAGAAGGCTCACCTCTTCATCCGTGGCGCTGCCAACTTCAGCACCGTGAAGAATACCCCCGACTTCGTCTCCGATCGCGTAGACTTTGGCTATCAGACTGGTTACGACTTCACCGTGGGACTGATCAAGCCCATCGGCCGCACGGGCGTATATTATGGTCCGGAATTGGGCTTCGCCTCGCGTAGCTTCTCTATGAAGCCTCATGAGTCAGACTATTACCATGACCTAAGCCTTGCCGAAGGTATGAGCCATGGTGTATATCTTTCGCCCATCAACTTTGGCTACATGCTTCGCTTCTCGCCCAAACTAGCTGTGGAGGCTCACCTCGGTTTCCCCGTGAGCTACGACTATCTCAACAATATCTACACCGACGATTGCGGCTACGACAGTTTCCGTCCGGTCGAAGATTATTATGAAGATGACATGGAAGGTTGGGATGTCAGCCTGAAGTTTGGTATTGGTGTATGGTTCAATCATTTCAACATCGACTTCAGCGTGCGTCGTGGCTTCCTCGGCTCCTTTGCCGATGGCTCAAAGGCTCAAAACCTCACCCTCGGTATTGGCTACCGCTTCTAATCGAGGACATTCCCCCTTCTAGCTAGAATGGATTCATATCTAGCTAGAAGCATTTCCCCTTCATTTTGAAATAACGATTAGGCTCCCTGCGCCACTTATACAGTGTGTGTAGGGAGCCTTTCCCATATTTCTCAAAAAGCCATCTCAGAGCTCACGAAGAGATCTCCTAGCTATGAGCAAGAATGTAATACTTAATACTTTATACTTAATACTTTTCCCAGAGGGAATGTAATACTTAATACTTTGGCGCTTCGTACGAAGCGCCATCTTATTTTCTCCCAAAGTCAGCCGGAACCTCGCCCCAGCGCCTCGTTTCCCACTTCAGCAAAGGAATGTCGGAATATTCGTGCGTGCGCAGCCACTGTTCAGCCCGTTCGATGAGCTGAAAGAGTTTCTCGGTGCGTGCTGTGCGAGCCAACTTAGTGCGACACTTCTTGGCCTTTACCCATAGCAATGCGTTGCGGCTATCAGAGTAGACCGTCATGGTGCGTTCCCGCTGCTTTAGTAGTGCTAAGGCGTGTACAATGGCTAGGAACTCGCCAATATTGTTGGTGCCATGCACAGGGCCATAGTGGAATATCTCCTCCCCCGTGGCAAGATATACACCGCGATACTCCATCGGCCCCGGATTGCCCGAACAAGCTGCGTCTACAGCAAGCGCATCTGCCTTTACCTCTAGCGGCAAGGGCAGCACCGTATCGTTGCGCCAATCGGGTGGGGGAGGCGGACAGCCTGCAGGCCCCTTGCTCGCTTTGGGCAAATGGGGAACCATCGGAGCATCATCCTTCGCAGATGCCGAAGCGGCCTTTGCTTTTCGCGCAGCGTGCACGGACGGTGTGGGTGGTGTGGCAAAAGCCTCGCGAGCCTCCTGCTCCGTACGGAACGATTTATAGAGCGCACCGCCATAGCCCATCACCTGTGCTTGGCATTCGGGCCATGAAGTGTAAATGCCTGGCTCGTGGCCACGCCACACCACGTAATATTTCTGCTTGTTGCTTGACATCTGTAGGAATGTTCGGTAGAGAAAATTTGTAAAGAATTGGCGGAAAGTTATTTACCTGTTAACCCCGTCAACCTGTTAACTCGTTATCCCGTCAACCATTTACCTTCCTAGCCAAGCCTCTGGATTGAGCTTGGCCGTCTCCTTGCGTAGCTGGAAGTGGAGCGTGCAGTTGCCCGAAGCATCCGTGGCCACGGCTCCTAACGACTGACCGCGCTGCACGTGCTGGCCGCGACGCACTGAGGTGGAACTGAGGTTGCAATAGACTGACATATACGATCCGTGGCGCACAATGATATTGTACATTCCACCATAGGTAAAGATGGCTGTTACCTCGCCCTCAAAAACGGAGCGAGCATGAGCACCTGCATGTCCTGTGATATTGATACCCTTACTATCAAGCTGCACACCATTGAGTCCCGAAACGTTGTAAGATCCGTAATGACGCGTAATGGCATATCCTCCCGTGATAGGCATGGGCAGACGGCCGCGATTGGCGGCAAAACTGCCGTTGATTACGCGGTCGGCATTGTCGGCCTCGTTGAAGCTCGGAGTTTTCTCTTCGCGTGGATTTTCAGCCTTAGAGGGAGCCGTTCGGCGCCTTGAAGAAGACGTGGCGGCATTGCGGCGCGTTGATGTAGTGGAGCGTTTGTTTGATGCGATGGACTTTCCTTCGTCGTTCTTCTTCTTTACGGCAGCCGTAGCTCTGCGTTCGGCAGCTGCTTTCTCTCGTGCCGCCTTCTCTCGTGCGGCTTTCTCTCTTGCCGTTTTCTCTCGTGCTGCTTTCTCTCTTGCCGCTTTTATTTTAGCTTGGCGGGCAAGTTCTGCTTTGCGTCGGCGCTCTGCTTCAGCTTTGCGTCGGCGTTCGGCGGCAATAATTTCTTGTTGAATGAGTTGGTCGATACGGGCATTTAATGCAGCAGCCTTCTTGCGCTGTTGGGCTATCGAAGCTTGCAATTCGCTTTGGCGCTTGTTGAGATCGTTTACCACCTGTTGACGCTCCTGCTGCTGCGTCTGCAGTTTGCGTGTTTCGGCCTTACCCTCTTCGAGCAGACGGTTCTTTTCTGTCTTTACTCCCATCAATTCATTGCGCTTAGCCTGCACTTGAGCTTCCTTGCGGCGGATGGTCTCGGCTTGTATGCGTTGATAGCGACTAAACTCAGTCATGTAGCGCATGCGTCTGTACATCTGACGGAAGTTTTTGGCCGACAGGATAAATTGCCACTTTGAAAGCTGCATTCTGTTGCGAAACATATAGGATACACTTCGCTGGTAGCGTCTTTTGCAGTCGGCAAGGTCAAGTTCTAGCATACGCAGTTGCTGCTCAAGGCCGCTGATATTGGTGGCCAGTTCTGTCAGCTCGGAGTGGATGCCGTTGACATACTTCTGCTGCCCTTCTATCTGCACGTTGATTACTTGCAGATTGGCCAATTGAGAGTTGACATCCTTCTTGGTTGTCTTGAGCATCTGTTCCTGAGAGGCGATTTTCTTCTTTAGCGTCTTTTGTTGTCGTTGTAGCGACTGAATCTTCTTGTTCGTCTGCGCAGGAAGTGCCGCGCCCAAGGCAAAAAAGAGACAGAGAGTATAGAGTATGCGGAGCATAGGAGAAAATATATTAAGAGGGAAAAAGAATTTTTTTAGAAGAGAAAGGCTTCTGAGGGTGCTACTGTACAGAATGTTTGAAGGTATTTAGATGGAGTGGGTAGTCAAGATTCCTTCTAGAACATTTCTAGTGGCTTTAGAGAAGATAGGGCTTTCCAAGAAAGTTGCTAAAATAGTTTGCCGAGCACTTCTTGCACGGATCGACGCGTATATTTGCTAGAGATGGTGGTGCGGTAGTTCCAATTAGCGTCAGTTTTGAGACCTGAGAGGTTGAGAGAGAGCGTCACATCCTTTGTAGTACCGCTTACGCACATTTGCATTGAAGTGGGGAAAGGGCGTCCTTGAAAACGCTCAAAGGAATCGTAATTCCATGCGAACTGCCCCTTGTCAGCTTTGTTGGAAGATACCACTTGCAAGCGATTGAGCGTTTGCTGTGCTGGGTCGGCATAGAAATGATAGGTAAGTTTGGGAGTGTCTTTCGGTGTGAGCACGCAGAGGTTATGTTCTTGTGTCATTTCTATATCCGAGGCATTTACCATTCTTCCCTCGCTACTTCCAGGAACGAAGATTTCATTCCAAAAGAGTGATTGCAAGGAGTAGAAATCGAGTGCAGCCTGGCGCAGGAAACTCACTTCTGAGTATGAAGCTCTCACGTATTGCTTGTTAACGCGATCTACCACTAGCACATCTTTCGGTGTAAATTCTAGCAGCCCCACTTCCATTCCGAGGAATCGAAGTGAAAGCCTCACCACATCATTCCGACGCATACGAAGTTGCCCATTTACGGAAAGATCTTTCGCGCCTACTCCTGTGATGCGCACTTTCGCTGAGGCTGTGAGGCACTGCTTGTCTGTGCGTTGTGGCGAAATTTTCTTGACGAAGGCCGCTGTTTCAGCCTTCGATGCGGTGGTGCTTGATGCTCCGTCCTTGTTTGAATGGATAGGAGTGGTGGATGTGCTTCCTTGGCCGATGGAAATTTTTTCCTTTGAGGCTGATTTTGATGAGCGGCATGAACTAAGAAATATTCCTGCCATGATGATGCATATACTATATAATAGGTGTTTCATTGCGATGAATGGATATATTGTTCTTCTAAAGAAAAAATATTCAGCTTATAGGCGCTTGCGCCACACCTTGCGTTGCACTTTCTGCTTCAGTGCTCTATCTCTGGTGAGCGAGATAGCCTTTTTCCAAAAAGCAATGGCTTGCGAGCGAATGTTGAGGCGGAAGTAAATGTCGCCAGCGTGGTCGAAAGTGGTGGCACTTTCTGCATCCTCGGGTGTATAGCGCAAGGCTTCCTCTATGTAGATGCGAGCTTGTGCGTATTCGTGTTTGAGGTAGAGAATCCAGGCATACGTGTCAAGGTATGTGCCATTGTCTCCTTCAGCCTCTATTGTAAGACGGCTCATGCGCTCAGCCTTGTCGAGTTGTCGGCCATCTATGGAGAGGAAGTAAGCGTAGTTGTTGAGGCAAAGCAAGTTTTGTGCATTGTATTCTAGTGCATGGTCGTAGGCTGTGTAAGCCTCGTCCTTTAGGCGCATATCGTAGAGAATATCGCCTAGCAGGGCATAGACGTCCGAGGCGAGTTCTAGGTCAGTTTCATCGTCGATGCGTTCCACTCCTTTCTGTACCTGCTCCATTGCTTCGCGATTGCGTCCTAGGCGGAAGAGAGCGAGTCCTTCGTAGTAGTAGAACGTAATCTCCGTAGGGTCGTAAAGTTCCCCTTCTCTGCAAGTTGAGGCCACTCGAGTCATGTCGTCTCGGTCTATCATAATCTTAAGAACCTGTAGGCGAGCCATGGAATAGTCTGGTTCAATGCGTAAAATGGTATAGAGCGCAGCTAGTAGCGAATCGGTGGGCATATTGCGCTCAGCCACATACGAGGCATAAAGTTCTGCCATGTCTCGGCTCTCTTGCGGCTGTGCCAACACTTCGTGAAAGAGTTTCAGTACGGGAATAGAGTCGGCTTTTCTTTGCAGATTGTCGGCTGCATAGCCTCGCATGGCTTCGATGCGCGCTCCAGTCTGCGTGTGTGGATTGAGCACTACACGGCGCAGGAGGTCGAGATAAAGAGAATCTGCTTCGGCTGCCTTATAGTAGGCAAGGAGCGAAATTTGTGCATAGCTATTGTCGGGTTCAGCGGTGAGTACATCGCGATAGATGTCGAGAGCCTGTTCGTGGTAGCCATGCTGATCGTAGAGATCTCCTAATAGGACGCGATAACGCAGGTCGAGGGGATACTCCGCACAGAGGTCTTCGATAGCTTGATATGCATGTTCGTCGTCCTTCATGGCTAGGTACGTCTGAAATTTTTCCATGCTAAGCTGCTCGCTTTTCCCCTCTAAGTGTTCAAGTCGTTCTATTGTGCGGATGGCTCCAGCGTAGTCGCCACTTGTCTTATATAGCCATATAAGAGTGGCGAGTGTCTCTTCCGAGAGTTTTTCGTCGGCTATTTCTTCGTATAGTTCTATAGCTTCGCGATATTGTGCTGCATTTGCCAGATAGGTGGCGAGTGTCTCTTTGAAGTAGCAATTAGAAGGATCTAGCTCTACGGCCTTGCGCAGCAGAGAGTCGCCTTGTGCTCGTGCCAGTGTGTCGGAGTAAGCGGAGTAGGAGAGTCTCAGTATGCCCATTTCGTAGAGAGCTTCTGGAGCGAGTGGTCGAATCTTTAGTGCCTCGGCTAGGAGTTCGTATTCAGCATCTATGTGTTCCGCCTCTTTCTGCCTAATGGCTTCGAGGAAGAGTTTGTCAAACCGTCGCTTATCCTCGTAGCTCACAGGGCGTGGTACAATGGGTGTGACCGTTGCGAGGCGAGCTGTCGGAGCTGGTGCCGATGGTTGCTGTACGGGGGGTACGGTCTGTCGGCTCCCATGACACGCAATGCACAGGAGTAGCACGAATGAACTGAATATGTAGAGGATGAAATGACGCAATATATGGAGCGTTATTTAAGTTTTGTCAGCTATGTTGCAATGGGCCTATATGATAGATCGTCCATCAGAGAGTTGCTATATAGATAGCTTTAAGTCTCTGCCCCTTTTTTATTGTTTGCCAGAATGGCCGAATCCGCCTTCTCCGCGTTCAGTGACGTCGAGAGAGCTTACTTCTGTCCACTCGGCTTGTTCGTAGCGAGCAATGACTAGCTGGGCAATGCGGTCACCATCGGCAATGGTGAAAGGTTCGGTAGAGAGGTTGACTAGAATTATTCCAATCTCGCCACGATAGTCGGCATCGATGGTGCCTGGCGTATTGAGCAATGTGATACCATGCTTGAGAGCAAGGCCAGAGCGAGGGCGCACTTGTGCTTCGTAGCCTTGGGGCAAGGCAATGCGGAGTCCCGTTGGTATAAGGCGACGCTCCATGGGAAGGAGTGTGATAGATGTGTCGAGATTGGCGCGAAGGTCGAGCCCAGCACTCTGCACCGTGGCATATTGTGGAAGTGGATGGTGCGATTCGTTGATTACTTGAATCTTCATGGATTTTCTGTAAATAGCGTGGAAGACCGAGTAATGGCCTTCGTCGTTCTTTCTTTGCTTACGTGTAAAGCACGTGTTTATGGGATATATATAATGCAAAAGTACACAATTCGGCACAATTATGCCCCTTGTTAACGGCTTTTTGTGTAAGTTTGTCGTGGCTTTGAGGCTGTTTGTATAAAATAGTCTTGTGTATTGTAATCATTTTATCCTACCCCTTATGTCTCAGATGAATTGGCAAATGCTTTTATCGTGCATGCGATTAGGCAAAGAAGATCGTCCGAAGCCGCTGGAGGAGCGGCGCACGGAGTTTCAGCGCGACTACGACCGATTAATCTTCTCGGCAGCATTCCGACGGATGCAGAATAAGACACAGGTATTCCCGCTTCCGGGGAGTGTTTTCGTACACAATCGCTTGACGCATAGCTTAGAAGTGTCGAGCGTGGGCCGATCGTTGGGAGCAGACGTGAGTCGCGAGTTGATGATGCGCCACCCAGAACTAGCTGAGACGGAGTTGACGGGGATGGGATCCATCGTGAGTGCGGCCTGTTTGGCTCACGATATGGGCAATCCGCCTTTCGGCCACTCGGGAGAGCGTGCCATCCGCACCTACTTCAGTGAGGGGCGTGGTCAGGAGCTGCAAAGCCTTATCACGGACGATGGTCGAGCGCTCTCGGAAGCAGAATGGATGGATATGACGCGATTTGACGGAAATGCGAATACCTTCCGTCTGCTCACCCATCATTTCAACGGCCGCCGTCCGGGAGGATTCGTGATGACCTATGCCACGTTGGCCTCAATTGTGAAATACCCTTATGGCTCTGACGGAGCCGTGAGAAAACCTAAGTTTGGATTCTTTGAGGCAGAGCGTGGTACTTATTTACACATTGCCGAAACGCTAGGGCTGAAACGCCTGTCCGATTTCCCTGGAGGTGCATTGCGCTATGCTCGTCACCCACTAGTTTACTTGGTTGAGGCGGCAGATGATATTTGTTACGAAATAATGGACATAGAAGATGCGCATAAACTTCGCTTGCTTTCCGACGAGCAGACAATGGAACTCTTCCTCGCCTTTTTCGAGCCTGAGGAGCGGGAAGCGTTGCGCCGCCGTTATAGTTCCGATACGGATGTCGACGATCAAATAGTCTACTATCGTTCCTGTGTAATCAATGCCTTGGAGCGTGCTTGCGTGTGTATCTTTGTAGAGCATGAGCAGGAAATATTAGAGGGTACGTTCGAGGGTTCACTCATAGAGCATTTGCCTCATCGCTTGCGAGAAGCTTACCATCGCTGTGAGCAAGTGGCTGCCACGCGCATCTACTTGTGTCGGGAGGTGACCGATGTAGACTTGGCAGGTTATCACATTATCTATACTCTTTTGGAGCTTATCACGGATGCTGTGATGGCTCCGCAGAGAGCCTACTCGCAGCTATTGTTGCAGCAGATTCCTTCGCAGTATGAGGTGAAGGCAGAGCGCGAGGGAGATAGGTTGATGGCTGTGCTCGACTATCTGTCGGGTATGACCGATGTATATGCGCTAGACCTTTATCGAAAGATTAATGGCCACTCTCTCCCGAGCGTATAGGAGGGAATGGGTTTTTAGTTTTCTTCCTCTTACTACTAGAGAGTTTAAAGTGGCGTTCTTGCGTTGCAAGGAGAGGTGTATAGGAGGTGTTCAGAATAGACATTATTAACGAGACAAAAAATGTCTATTTGCAACAAAGGGAAAGCTTGTAAGCCTTTTCAGTAAAACACTTCTTACGCAGTAAAGATTTTTAGTAAAAGATAAACTTTTGGTGTAAAGTATTTTCAGCCAAAGTCAATAAAAGCAAACTTTCATTTTGCTTTGCGCTCGGTTTGCACTACCTTTGTCCCTCGAATCAACCTAAACAACATATCACCACCTATATGGATTGGATATACGATACACTTCTCAAGCCTACGGCAGTACAGGCCGTTATTGTCATTGCGCTGATATGCGCGCTGGGGCTCTCGCTCGCCAAACTGCGCTTTCGTGGTATCAGTCTTGGCGTTACATACGTGTTTTTCTTTGGTATTTTGGCTGGAGCCGTAGGACTGCATATCGATGCGCAGATGCTAGGTTATGCCGAGAGTTTCGGCCTCATACTCTTTGTCTATACCCTGGGCTTACAAGTGGGGCCGGGATTTATGAGTACTTTCCGTAAAGGGGGTACCACGCTCAATCTTCTTTCACTCAGCGTGGTGGTGCTCGGTACATTGATTGCCCTCATAATGGGGTGGATAGGGCTGCTTCCGCTGCCCGATATGCTCGGCGTCCTCTGCGGAGCTACTACGAATACACCGGCTCTCGGTGCTGCCCAGCAAACGCTCAAGCAGATAGGCTTGCCCGCTTCGGGAGCAGCCTTGGGGTGTGCCGTGACCTATGCCTTTGGCATGGTGGGGGTCATCGTGGCACTCATGATGGTGAAAGGATGGCTCACACGCCACGAAAAATGCCAAGATTCCGATCACGATGATGAGGCATTCATCGCCTCCTTTCTTGTATGTAATCCTGCAGTGTACGGACATACGCTAGGCGAAATCAGTGGCATGGACGAGAGTAAATTTGTAGTTTCCCGCCTCTGGCGCGATGGCAAGGTGATTTTGCCCAATGCGCAGACGCGGCTACAACAAAACGACCGCATACTTGTGATTACGCAACAACGACAGGTGGCACAACTGACTATCTACTTTGGTCAGCGTGATGAAACGAATTGGAATCGCAACGATGTGGATTGGAATGCGCTTGACTCGAAGCTTATTTCGCAGCGCATCCTTATTACACGTGCGAATATCAATGGGCGTCACTTGGGCGACCTCCAACTGCGTAATCGCTATGGCGTGAACGTGAGCCGCGTACAGCGTTCGGGCATTCAGCTCGTGGCCACTCCTAACCTAACCCTCCGTATGGGCGATCGCGTTACAGTGGTGGGCGAAGCCGAAAGCATTAAGCGCGTGGCCACGGAACTTGGCAATGTGGTGAAGCGCCTCGACGAGCCTAATATGGTGACCATCTTCATCGGCATCGTGCTCGGCTTGTTATTGGGTAGTATCCCCTTGTTTGTGCCGGGTATGAGCTACCCCGTGAGATTGGGGCTTGCTGGCGGTCCCATCGTGATGGGTATTCTCATCGGCGCTTTCGGTCCGCGCTTACACATGGTGGCCTACACCACTACAAGTGCCAACCTTATGCTTCGTTCGCTAGGTTTGTCTACCTATTTGGCCTGTTTGGGGCTAGATGCAGGAAAGGATTTCGTGGCTACTGTGATGCAGCCACAAGCTCTGTGGTGGATAGGTATCGCGCTCGTCATTACGCTCGTACCTGTGATCGTCATGAGCATTGTCAGTGTGGTATGCTACAAGCGTAGCTATGCTACCACGGCGGGTATGCTCTGTGGTGCCATGGCCAACCCTATTGCTCTAGAATATGTCAACGACTCCATGCCCGACAACGACAAGGCTGCAGTGGCTTATGCCACCGTGTATCCTTTGGGTATGTTTCTCAGAGTGATTATTGCCCAGCTCATCGTGATGCTATGGTGATGGGATGTGCTTTTCCCTCTCGCTCATAGATACTCTGGATATTTTGAAGATGAAAGGTGCGCCCTCTCCTCCTCTCCTTGAAATTAATTACTTTCAATAATGATCAATAACTCTCTATTCAAGAAAGCTGTGCCCGACATTCTAGCGGTGCTAGTATTTCTCATCTTGAGCACAGCTTACTTCTTCACCCCTATGAGTGAAGGACTCGTTCTCGGAGGCCATGATAGTGTGGCCGCCGTAGGCTTGGGGCAAGAACAAAAAGAATATCGCGAGAGCCATGGCGGCGAGACTACCCGATGGTCTAACGCTATCTTCAGCGGTATGCCTACGTATCAGACGGCGCCTACATATAGCGCCACCGATACGGTGTCGGCCTTTGCCGACATCTACGCGCTAGGCACTGGCAAGTGGTTTCCCGCTATTAGTTACCTATTCCTCTATCTTTTGGGGTTCTATGTGCTATTGCGCGCATTTAACTTTAAGCCCTATTTGGCAGCGCTAGGTAGTATTCTGTGGGCATTCTCCTCGTATTTCTTAATCATCATTGCTGCTGGCCATATATGGAAGGTGATGACGTTAGCCTTCATTCCTCCCACCATCGGCGGATTGGTGTTGTGCTATCGCGGGAAGTATCTTTGGGGCGGTGCAGTAACGGCACTCTTCACGGCTTTTCAAGTGGTAAGCAACCACATGCAGATGACCTATTACTTCCTCTTCGTGATGCTCTTCCTCGTGATGGCCTACTTAGTCGATGCCATCGTGCGTCACAAGTTTGTTAGTTGGCTCAAAGCCACGGGAGTACTCATCGTGGCCGGTTTGTTAGGCGTAGCTGCTAATCTGCCTAATATCTACCATACGTATGAGTATGCCAAGGAGTCAATGCGCGGTAAGGCCGAACTCTCTCCGAAGCACAATGCTCAAGGAGAACAAGCGCAAAAGGCTACCGATGGCCTTGACCGCGACTACATTACGATGTGGAGCTACGGCCTCGACGAGACGCTCACGCTGCTCATCCCCGACTATAAGGGGGGAGGCTCTTCCTCTATTCTCGACCGCGAAGATGCAGAAGAACTGCCTGGCTACGACGACTTCTATCAATCGGCCGGACAGACGCAGGCTGCTTTCCAGCAAAGTGGCATCCAAGCCTATCCTCCTGGTATTCAACTCTATTGGGGCGACCAGCCCTTCACCGTAGGTCCAGTTTATGTGGGAGCATTGGTTTGTTTCCTCTTCGTCTTGGGCTTGTTCTATGTGCGTGGACCTGTAAAATGGGGCCTTTTGGCAGCCACGGTACTGAGTTTTCTCTTCGCTTGGGGTAAAAATGTGCCCGAACTGACCAATATCTTTATAGATCACATGCCGATGTACAGTAAGTTCCGTACAGTAAGTTCGGCTCTCGTTATTGCCGAGTTTACCATGCCGCTACTGGCCGTACTTTGCCTCTACGAGATTTCTTGTCGTAAGGAACTCTTCCAACTTCTGTCCTGGAAGGACGCTCCACTGCGCAAGAAGATAGGTCTTCCCGTGGCCGCCGTATTAACTCTTGGCTTGTGTCTATTGATGTGGGTAGCACCGAGCGCAGCGGGTCATTGCATATCAAGTGCCGATATGCAGACGTTTAGCTTGATGCGTCAGGCAGGCTTCCCCACCGAGCTCGTGAGCACCTATATGAGTGCTCTCTCTTCAATGCACCATGCCATACTATCGGCCGACGCCTTGCGCTCGGCTTTGATAATTATTCTTGGCATACTCGTGCTATGGGCTTATGCTTCGGGTAAGCTAAAGGCTTGGATGGCTTGCGTGCTCTTGGCCGCGATCTGCCTTATAGATCTTTGGCAGATAGATCGTCGCTATCTCAACAATGATAGTTTCACCGATGAGATGGAGCAACAGGATAGCTTCGCTCCCTCGGCTGCCGACAAGGAGATACTCAAGGATAAAACTTTCTATCGCGTGGTGAACCTTAGCACGGGTGGAAATCCGTTTAATGAAACGTCGAACGCCACTTCTTACTACCATCACAGCATCGGTGGCTATCACGCGGCAAAGCTTCACCGCTATCAAGACCTTATAGACCGTCATCTGCTTGACGAAATACAACAATATGCAGGTGCCATTAGTGGAGCCGAAGGCGATATGACTCGCGTGGCGGGTGATAGCATTGCTCCTGTGCTCAATATGCTCAATACGAAGTATCTCATCTTTGGCAAGCAAGCTAATCAGGTTGTGCACAATCCCTATGCTAATGGCAATGGATGGTATGTTCGCTCATTGCGCTTCGTCAAGGGAGCTGACGCTGAAATGGCTGGTCTCGACAAGCTCGACACAAAGCATTGTGCTGTGGCCGACGAGCACTTCCGCACCCAAATAGATGGATCGGCGCTCGACTCGGGTAGTGTGGCGCTCACCTCTTATGAGCCCAACCTCCTAAAGTATAGTATCAACTCAGCCAAGGGCGGTGTGGTTGTATTCTCCGAAATCTATTATCCTGGTTGGACGGTAACCATTGATGGAAAGCCGGCCGAACTTGGTCGTGTGAACTACGTGCTACGTGCACTCAAGGTGCCTGCTGGCAAGCATGAAGTGGTGATGGAGTTCCGTCCTGCCACAGTGAACACCACCAATACCATTGCTTATATAGCCTTGGCTATCATTCTTATTGGGTTCTTTGCGGCTCTTTATTTCGACCTTTGCGGAAAGAAAAAGGCCTAAACCTACTTTGATATAAAAAACATCTGCACCCACACCATTCTCTCTCCTAAAATAGAAGGAAATGGTGTGGGTGCAGTGTGCATGTATGTAGAGATAGATGATCAGCTATGCCGATGGTTCAGTGGCCGACGCATCTCGCATCGGCCACTGAACTATCAATAAGGCAACTTAATATAGGTGAGCAACGTGTATCTTACTTCACGCGTCTGTTGCGCTGATTGTTGGCCTTCTCTGGACGCGATTTTCCTATTCTTTTGCCCGAAGTTTTCTTCGCCGTGAGGCGAGCTTTGTGGGCAAATGGATTGTGCGAGGAAACGGGACGATGGGGGGCATGATGAGGCATAGGATTCAACGAATGAATAGTTTAGGCTTGTTGTGCTTTCCTATCTTGCTCAATCAATAGCAAAAGTTTATCTACAGCCTCTTCCGTGGGGATGTTCTTCTCCACACACTCCTTGCCGCGATAAAGGCTTACTTTTCCACGGGCAGCACCCACGTAGCCGTAGTCAGCATCGGCCATTTCGCCAGGGCCATTGACAATGCAGCCCATGATGCCGATTTTCAGTCCGCGCAGATGAGCAGTAGCAGCCTTAATGCGAGCAATTGTGCCCGGAAGGTCGTAGAGTGTGCGGCCGCATCCAGGGCAGCTGATATACTCCGTGCGCGTGGTGCGTAAGCGAGCCGCTTGCAGAATGGCAAATGCTGTAGAGTCTGTCACGGCATGTGACAACGTGCGTTGTCCCTCGGGCTTCTGATTGAAGAGCATAATTCCATCGGTGAGTCCATCGAAGAGCAAGGCACCGAGGTCGGCCGCAGCTTCTAGTTGGAGGTCTTCTTTCTCTACTTCACCATGGCGATATTGCTCAAACATGATAACGGGCACGGGGAGGCCTTCATTCCATAGTTCGTGAACCAAGGCACGCTGTTCTCCCAATCTATTCTGATGGTTGCTCTGACAGATTATTACGATGTTGGGCACTGTGCGCAGTAGAGCCTTTACCTCATCATCGAGATCAAGATAGGTGAGGAATAGGAATTTTGCCTTTGCCTGGCAGCGAGGTATGAATAGCAGATGTTGCTTTGTAAAGACTGGATAGGTGTTTTCCTCATTGGGATGCCAAGCATCTGCATCAACGAGGTAGCCCACTCCCTTGTGTCGCTTGTCGGCGCCAGGCAGATTGCGTCCGCAGTAGAGGTAGTCGGGCAGAGGATTTCCCTTATCCTCGGCATCGGTCGGAAGCGAATAATCGCCATCAGTGCGAGCCGAAATGACCACGGGAACATGACTACCGCCTATATTGAGCACGGGCTGTGTATGACGGCGCTGCGGATTAGCATAATGAAAAGCTGGGGCACTCTTGCCCGGAATCATGGCATGACCAGCACGTTTCACCACGTAGGAAGCTAGTTTATAGGCTACGGGTACTTCGGCTTGGGGTGGTTCGCTGAGACTTACACGCAGAGTGTCGCCTATGCCGTCGGCTAGCAGGGCACCTATGCCCACGGCACTTTTGATGCGTCCATCTTCACCCTCGCCTGCTTCGGTCACTCCGAGATGGAGCGGATAGTCCATGCCCTCTTTCTCCATCACTTGACAGAGCAAGCGCACGGAGCGTACCATTACTTGTGTGTTGGAAGCTTTAATAGAGATGACCACGTCGTTGAACGCTTGGCGTTGGCACACACGGAGAAACTCCATGCAACTCTCTACGATTCCTGCGGGTGTATCGCCGTAGCGACACATGATGCGGTCGGAAAGAGAACCATGGTTCACACCAATGCGTAGAGCCGTGTGGTGGTCGCGGCAGATGTCGAGGAGCTGCGTGAAGCGAGACTCAAGTCGCTGGAGTTCAGCGGCATATTCCTCGTCAGTATATTCTAGGTGTTTAAATTGGCGTGCGGGGTCGATGTAGTTGCCAGGATTGATGCGCACCTTCTCCACAATAGTGGCGGCCACATCGGCCACGGCGGGATTGAAGTGGACATCGGCCACGAGCGGACGGTCGTAGCCCAAACGGTGAAGTTCTTTGCGAATGTTGCGCAGGTTTTCGGCCTCGCGGGTTCCTTGAGTGGTGAGGCGCACATAGTCGGCTCCGGCATCGAAAATAGCAATACACTGCTTCACACACCCTTCAGTGTCGGTGGTGGCAGTAGTGGTCATACTCTGGATGCGTAGGGGGTGGTTGCCGCCTAAGGGGCGATTGCCGATGTTTACTTCGTGTGAGTGGCGCGGGTTGTAATTGAATATGTCCATTGAGGGTAGGGGTGGGTGCCCCATGATAGGTCAGTTATTTACTTAAATACGAAAAAGCTCTGTCAATTGAAGGAATTCTTCGTGGCAAGAGCCTAGCTCTGCTTTTTCGGGGACTCACAGATGAGAGGTGCCGCAAGTTGCAAGGAGCTAGGCACAGCCTTTAGTTGGTCTTAAACTTATACTTTACTTCCTTTAAGTCTGTGTTGGCCTTCACGATTTTTTGCTTCAAGCCTTCCTTGTAGGCCGCGAGACGCTGAGCTAGGATCTCATCGGAAAGAGCGAGCATCTCTACGGCGAGGATTGCTGCATTCTGTGCACCATTTACGCCTACTGTGGCTACGGGAATGCCAGGAGGCATCTGGATGATAGAGAGCATAGCATCGAGACCATCAAGCATACCCTTGATGGGCACACCGATAACGGGTAGTGTGGTGCTGGCCGCAATTACGCCAGGCAATGCGGCTGCCATGCCGGCTCCAGCAATGATGACGCGCAATCCACGCGTCTTAGCACTTTTGGCAAAGTCTTCTACTTCCTGCGGAGTGCGATGGGCTGACAAGGCGTTCATCTCGAAGGGAACTTCCATTTCTTCAAGAAACTTGGCTGCTTTTTCCATAACGGGCAGATCACTTGTGCTGCCCATGATGATGCTGATGATGGGGGTCATGATGATAAGTGTTATTATGTTGTGTTTTCGCACGAATGTACTGTTTCTATTTTTATGGTGTCTCTAGTGGTTGTAGTGGGCGCTTACGCATTTATATTAGCAATACGCTGATGAAACCGCTTACTAGGCCTACGGCCACTCCCCAGCCGATCTCGGCATACGTGTGCTGACGAAGGATGAGGCGGGCAGTGCATACCATTCCACAGAGGAGTATAGTCAAGCAGAGCCACCATGTGGGGTTGAAAGCAAAGATGAACGAGAAGGCCATCAGCGCTCCGATTACTCCGCCTGAAGCAGCCGCATGCGTGCTAATCTTAATGCGAGAGTTGACAAGGGCACACACAATTTGGATGGTGAGCGCTCCGCCTATGACACCTAGCGTGAAGCGAGGCATGTGAATGTTATAGAGCAGATAGAGTAATGCTGAGTAGCTCACGATGCTCACCACGTAGGGCACGAAGCGGCGCTCGCGACGTCCCATTTGATGACGTGTCCATCCGTTGATTTTACGATAAGAGTAGATGGTGAGGTGGGGTAGGAGCAGCGTGAAGAAGTAGACAATAAGGATGAATAGTGCCTTGGTGCGTAGTGGTAAGAGGTTTAGATAGCTGAACATAAACAGCACGATGAAAGCCACCACAGGTAAGTAGAGTGGCGAGTAGAGCAGCGATACGGCCTGTGCTGTCATAACCAAAAACTTGGAGGTACTATTCTTAGGAGTGGGTTCGGTGGGCATGGGTGATGATGTGCTTAGATGCTAAAATATGGCAATCAATCTGCGAGTAGGAATAGCGCCCTATGGCAGATGTATTAGCGTAGACAGTTTCGGCATATTATGTTATCTCAACCTTTTCAGTTTTATGTGTATGGTGCTTACTCTTTCCTTAGTCGGGCTGTGGGGAAGCCTAGCAAGTCGCGATATTTTGCCACGGTGCGACGCGCCACGTTGTAACCTTGTGCTTTGAGTTGCTGGGCAAGTTCTTCGTCGGGGAGGGGGTGACGCTTGTCTTCGCCCTCAATGAGGGAGCGCAGTGCCGTTTTGACCTTGCGTGCAGAGAGTTCGTCACCATCAGTGGTGGTGAATTGCTGAGAGAAGAAATACTTTAGAGGATAAGTGCCGTAGAGTGTCTGTACGTATTTACTGCTTGTGACGCGCGACACTGTGCTAATGTCTACTCCTACTCGTTCGGCCACTTCTTTCAGACCGAGAGGGTGAAGTTGTTCCTCTTCATCGTCGGACATGAAAAAGTCGCGCTGTCTATCGGCAATGCAACGCATCACGGAGAGGAGTGTTTCCTTGCGGCGCGAGAGCAAATTGATAAATGACTTCGCAGCGTCTACTTTCTGGCGGGCATAGGTGTAGGCGTCGCGTTGTTCACGCGTAAGGTTCGTCTTGTTACCACCATACTGCTGTAAGCTGTCGCGAAAGGCGGGACTCACTCGGAGTTCAGGCACATCGCCATTGTTGAGTGTCACCTGCAGGGACTCTCCATCGGGTGAAACTCTGACATAGAAGTCGGGCACGATGGTGGGTGCTCCTGCCGAGGTTGATTCGCTCAGTGCACTGCCAGGACGTGGATTGAGGTGGGTCAAGCAGTGGCGTACGTGGTCGAATGTCTCATCGTCCATGTTGAGGCGGCGCTTCACTGTATCCCAACGGCGTCCCACGAAGTCCTTAAAGCATTTGTCTACAACCTCTAAGGCCAACTTTGTATAGGCACCTTGTCGATCGGGGTCGGTTAGTTGGAGATGTAGACACTCTTGAAGCGAGCGAGCGCCAATGCCGCGTGGGTCGAAACGTTGCAGAATGCTGAGTAGATGTTCCAACTCAGAGCGGGTGGTAGTGATATTGTGGTAAATGGCTAGTTCGTCCACTAAAGCATCGATATCTTTACGCAAGAAGCCGTCTTCATCAAGCGACCCAATGAGGTATTCCATGAGTTGTTGCTCGTGTTCGTTGAGGCTTTGTTCGCTGATCTGTCGTTGTAGATCTTCGTAGAAAGAGCCTTGTGCCGAGAAGGGTACTTCGCTTCGGTCGCGCTCTTCTTCTGCTCGTTGTTGTAAGTAATCTGGCACGTCGTCTGACGAAAAATAGTCGCCCATAGCATCGGCTTCCCTACCATAGTCTTCACCTTCTTCGTAGGAATTATCAGTGTCTGTCTCTGGGGACGCGTCATCGTCAGCGGTGCCTAGACTTTCGCTATCACCCTCAGTGTCGGTATCGGATGGTGTATCGTTTTCTGTGTAAAGGTCTCTCTCAGTGTCCACAGTGTCGGGATCTTTTTCTTCTAGTGCGGCGTTATCCACCATTTCGTCGCGAACTCGTGTGGCTAGTTCTGTCACGGGAAGCTCCACGAGTTTGGCCACAGCCACTTGCAGTGATGAAAGCTGCTGTGTCTGTACGGCCGCCTGAGTTTGTTCCAATCGTTGTGCCATAGGGAGTGTTTCTTTTTTGATGTAGCAAAGTTACAGCGTTACGTTACAAGTACAAAGCGTTTTCCCAAGAATGTTTTATCTATCTGCCGAAATGAGTTCACTGTAAAAGCTCAAAAGCCAGCTGCAATGCCCTTGGTGAAGCATTTGCTGCTGGCTTTTGTCAATATTATATGGATAGGTGGAAACTGTTGTTTTCTACGATGTCGGATAATGTTCTTTAGGAGGAACATCCTGCATTTCCACTTTGTTTAGAAGTCAATAAAACGTAGAAGAGATTAGTAATTCTCAGCACGGAGTTCGAAGTAGCTCTGTGGATGGTTGCATACGGGGCATACTTTGGGCGCTTTCTTTCCCACTACGATATGGCCGCAGTTAGAGCATTGCCATACGCTGTCGCCATCGCGAGAAAAGACGATAGCGTCTTCTATGTTTTTGAGTAAGCGGCGATAGCGCTCTTCATGAGCCCGTTCGATAGCTCCCACCATTTCAAACTTGGCAGCAATCTCATTGAATCCTTCCTCGCGTGCCTCCCGAGCGAAGGTGGCATACATATCGGTCCATTCGTAGTTTTCGCCGTTAGCGGCATCGGTCAGATTGTCTTCCGTGCTAGGCACATCACCGCCATGGAGATATTTAAACCATAGTTTGGCATGTTCCTTTTCATTGCGCGAGGTCTCTTCAAAGATATTGGCCATCTGTACGTAGCCATCTTTTTTTGCCTTCGATGCGTAATATTGGTATTTTGTATGAGCCTGAGATTCTCCAGCAAATGCTGCGGCGAGATTTTTCTCTGTTTTGGTTCCTTTCAAGTCTTTCATGTTGTAGCAGTTTATGACAGGTTAATGGAAGAAAGGGTATAGCTCTCAGCGTGGAGCGTAAGTGGTGCTTATGCCGGTTGCTTTGAGCCATACTCTTGTTATCAGGCAATCTTTGTAAAGTAGCGGATACTTACTTGTTGCCGAAGAAGCGCTTATAGAGACCTTCGAATCCGCGTCCGTGGCGAGCTTCGTCGCGTGCCATTTCGTGTACGGTGTCATGGATAGCGTCGAGGTTGAGTTCCTTTGCGCGCTTAGCGATGCGAGCCTTGTCTTCGCAAGCACCAGCTTCGGCGTTCATACGCTTTTCTAGGTTGGTCTTGGTATCCCATACGAGGTCGCCAAGGAGTTCGGCAAACTTAGAAGCGTGTTCTGCCTCTTCCCATGCGTAGCGCTTGAAGGCTTCGGCTATTTCGGGATAGCCTTCGCGATCGGCTTGGCGGCTCATGGCGAGATACATACCCACTTCAGTGCATTCGCCGTTGAAGTGAGCATTGAGGTCCTTAATCATCTCTTCGTCGGTGCCTTTAGCCACACCTATTTCGTGCTCTGCAACGAACGAGAGGTTTGAGTCCTCCTTTACTTCTTTAAATTTGGAAGCGGGAACGCCACACATGGGGCATTTTTCGGGAGCGTGTTCACCTTCATAAACGTAACCACATACGGTGCAGATAAATTTCTTTTTCATAATGAGTTGAGTTTTGATAGAGTTGTTATGTTTTGAGTTATAAGTAAAATCTGATATGAGTAGCGTGTTATTTGTTTTGGCATTCGCTGCAGATACCTCGGAAGTATAGTTGTGCTTGGTCAATACTGAAGTCTTTTGGCAGCATGGCGCACTTCTCAAGTCGTTTATTGAGTAGTTTGAGGTCGAACACACGGCCGCATTCCGTGCAAAGGAAGTGGGCGTGGGGCGATGTGTCGGCATCAAAACAGCAATTTCTTTCGTCGATGGTAAGTTGCAGCGCGGCTCCTTTGTCGGTGAGAATCTTCAGCGTGTTGTACACGGTTGTCTTCGAAAGGGTGGGCATGGTGGGCTGCAAGGCACTATAAATTTCATCGGCAGTGGGATGCGTACGATGATCGAGCAGATATTCCATTACTGCCATGCGTTGCAATGAAGGCTTTATACCATGTAGTGTCAGGTAGTCGAGTGTCTCGTTTGCTTCCATCGATATTAACTTTGTAATGATTACAATTATGATTACGATGCAAAAGTACGAGATTCTCCTATACCATGCAAATATTTTGGTGCTTTTTTTGAAATTTTTTTTAGAATGGGTATGTAAGGTCTTGGATATCAGTGAAATATGCGATTTCTTTGGTGCGGATTTTATTTTTGCTCGCGAGTTGATAATCGGGTAAATACATAGCGTACACGCAGCAAATAAATAGGAGATTGCAGATATATTTATATTATACGTAATTTGCCTATGATGGAATCTTTTAATTTCAGACCTTAAATTCTCCTCTCTGCATAGCAAAATATCTCCCTTGCGAACGAAGGAATGCGTAAGCAGCGAAGGGAGTGCTCCGATTTTTATCATTATCAAGCTAAAACCTAGGTCATCCCGTTTCTCGATGAAGACTTTTCCGTCGTTCACTGGGCGGTGAACGCTTTACCGCTGCCGTCCGGTAGCGCTACCACAGGCCTGTGGTAGCTTTACCGGACGGCAGTGGTAGAGCTACCGGACGGCAGCGGTAAAGCTACAACTGGGCATCTGTGGACGGAAAGATGTACATCTGTGGACGGGAAGATGGGGATCTGTGGACGGCAAATACGAAGTCCCCAAAAAAGTTTCTCTGAAAAGGAACGTTTCTCTGAAAGGGCTTGGTCAATGTGGCATTCCGCAGATCGACAAGTTGGTATGGACTTCATCCAAACTCACCGGTGAAGAGGTGATGGTGCCCATGCGAAGTTTACTCATGGATGTACGCATCTTATATCATTGGATAATACGAAAATAGCGCGTCAGAATTTCCATAGAGCGGAAACGCTGACGCGCTTAAATATACAATCTTATTTTGCCCCGATGATATGTCGTCGTGGCAGAAATATTTTAGGGCGATTACATGCGTTCGGGCATTTCGATGCCGAGAAGTCCCATACCTAGGCGGATAACCTTTGCCACGTTGGCCGAGAGGGTGAGTCGGAAAGTTTGTTTCTTCTTATCCTCTTCGCGTAGGATGCTGAAATCGTGGTAGAACTGGTTGTATTCCTTTACCAAATCGTAGCAATAGTTAGCTACAGCTGCGGGTTGATACTCTGTGCCAGCTTGGCGTACTACGGCCGCAAAGTCAGCAATGTGCTGTACGATTTCTTCTTCTTTTGTAGAGAGTTCCACGTCGGCGGGCAGTTGGGCGGGCACTTTTATGCCAGCGTCAGCGGCTTTGCGCAGAATAGAGCGAATACGGGCATAGGTATATTGGATGAATGGTCCTGTGTTGCCATTGAAGTCGATGCTCTCCTCTGGATTGAAGAGCATATTCTTGCGAGCGTCTACCTTGAGGAGGAAATATTTCAGTGCACCCATACCTACGATGCGTGCCACCTCGTCCTTTTCTTCTTCGGTCATATCGTCGAACTTACCCGCTTCGTCCACAGTTTGCCGAGCTTGGGAAATCATGCCTGCTACGAGATCGTCGGCATCTACTACCGTGCCTTCGCGGCTCTTCATCTTGCCGTTGGGAAGTTCCACCATACCATACGAGAAGTGAACGAGACTCTTGCCCCACTCGAAGCCCAAGCGGTCAAGCAGGATAGAGAGCACCTGGAAATGGTAGTTTTGCTCGTTGCCTACCACGTATATCATCTTATCAATGGGGAAATCTTGAAAACGGAGTTTCGCCGTACCTATATCCTGTGTCATGTATACGCTTGTGCCATCGGCGCGCAGGAGAAGTTTCTCATCGAGTCCGTCTTTAGTTAGGTCGGCCCATACCGATCCATCTTCTTTGCGGAAGAAGAGTCCCTTCTTTAGGCCTTCCTCTACGGCTTGCTTGCCTACGAGGTAGGTGTCGCTTTCGTAGTAGATTTTGTCGAATCCTACGCCGAGAGCCTTGTAAGTCTCGTCAAATCCAGCATATACCCACTCGTTCATCTTGCGCCAGAGTGCACGCACCTCGGGGTCGCCAGCTTCCCACTTCACTAGCATGGCATGAGCCTCCTTTATTAGGGGAGCCTCTTTCTCTGCTTTCTCTTTTGCTTCATCGGCGCCAAGGCCCTCGGCTTCATACTGAGCCTGAAGTTCCTTCACTTCGGCACGATAGTGCTTGTCAAAGGCCACGTAGTAGTCGCCAATAAGGTGATCGCCCTTTTTGCCGCTAGTCTCGGGAGTTTCGCCATTGCCATATTTTAGCCAAGCTAGCATCGACTTACAGATGTGGATGCCGCGATCGTTTACGATATTCGTTTTCACCACGCGGTTGCCGTTAGCTTCCACCACGTTGGCGAGCGCCCATCCCAAGAGGTTGTTGCGCACGTGACCCAAATGGAGGGGTTTATTGGTGTTGGGTGAGGAGTATTCAATCATCACCAGAGGGCTATTAGCGTTGGGCTTTGTGATACCATAATTGGAATTGGCATTGATATCGTCCAATAGCGCTACCCACTGAGCAGGAGCAATCACGAGGTTGAGGAAACCTTTCACCACGTTGAACGAGGCGATGAGTTCTGTATGGTTCTGAATCCACTGTCCGATTTCGGTAGCCGTATCTTCGGGCTTTTTGCGCGACATACGCAGGAAGGGGAATACCACGAGGGTGAGGTGGCCTTCAAACTCCTTCTTGGTCTTTTGCAGGGTCACCTGCTCGGGAGTGATGTCTTGTCCGTAGAGTGCTTTTACGGCTTCTATGACAGCGTTGTTGAGTTGTTGTTCTATTTTCATTGTTTTCGTGTGCTTATTTGGGTGCAAAGGTAGTTAAAAGGAAAGGAACTGACGAACGACTTTCGCTTTATCTATTCTTGGTTGGAGATTTTCCTCTATTCCATTGCATCAGATATCTGTCTGATGGCTTTGCGCAGAGCCACAGCAAGAGGTTGATTAGCCCTCTGAGGGAGTCTCTGTTGTGGTTCCTAAGCCAATGGAAGTATGGTAGCAACTCTCGTAGAGTTTGCGATAAAAGCGGTGGCGGCAGAGGGTGGAGCGCGATCCGAGAATGATGAGTTGATAACGTGCTCGAGTGATGGCCACGTTCATACGTCGCAGGTCACTGAGAAACCCTATTTGTCCCTGTTCGTTGGCACGCACCATACTCACCACGATGACATCGCGCTCTTGGCCTTGAAAGGCATCGACGGTATTTACCGTGATTAGGCCGCGCAGTGGACGTAGAAATTCATCGCGGCGAATGAGGCCTCGCAAGTATTGTACCTGCGCTCGGTAGGGCGAAATCACGCCAAAGTCTACTCGTTCTTCCACGATGCGGTGGCGCCCCATTCGTTCCACATAGTTGTGTAAGGATTGCAGCGTGAGTAGTGCCTCGGCCTTGTTGATACGTCCGTAGTTCGCACCCACCATTTGCTCGTGAGCGGACATCTCGTCCATCTGTGGCAATAGGTCTGTGTCAATCCATTCGAGCGGATGGCCTAGGTCGTCCACCATGGATCTGTGGCGCACTTCGGGAGCCGCTTCTAGTTGTCCACCATAGAACCATTCTGACGAGAAGTGCATCAATTCTTCATTCATGCGATACTGCACGCGCAGCAGTCTTACTACGTCGGGTTTTGCCTCGGCCACTTGTTCCATGAGCGTGCGTCCTAGTCCGCCCTTTAAAGCTTCCGGACTTTTGATTGTGGGCGGCAGTTGCTGATGGTCGCCCGCAAGGATGGCGCGGTCGGCTCTTAGGAGTGGAATCCAACATGCAGCCTCTAGGGCTTGTGCGGCTTCGTCGATGAAGAGCGTGTGAAAATGCTGTCCTGCGAGCAAGGGATTGGCAGCTCCTATGAGTGTAGAGGCTATCACGCGCGACTGGTCGAACAGTGCATGTCGGATGCGCATTTCGATTTCGTCGATGCGTTCGCGCAAACGGGCTATTTTTTGGTGAAAATTTTCGCTACGTTGGCGGCGTGGTTGGCTATAAAGTTGGCGTATGGTGCGTCGCAGTTGCCATAGCGCGGGATAGTCGGGGTGTGATTCAAAGCGTTTCTCGTAAGTATGAGCCAACATGCTTTCCGTGACGCGTGAGGGATTGCCAATGCGTAGTAAACTCACGCCGCGAGCCGCGAGTTGCTGGCAAATCCAATCTACGGCCGTGTTGCTCTGTGCACAGACCATTACCTGTGGCTCGCGGCGCAACACTTCGCAGATAGCTTCCACTAGCGTGGTGGTCTTGCCTGTGCCAGGAGGTCCATGCACGATGAGCACATCTTTAGCTCGTAGTATGTCGCGTACGGCTTCTTCTTGCGAGTGGTTGAGCCAAGGCAATCGCAGGGGCATGGCCGATGGGGCACTCCATGCAGCGGGTGCAGCGGTGTGGAATAGGTCGCGCAGATGGGCTATTCGGTCGCTCTTGGCCTCCTGTACGCGGCGTAGGGCATCGAACATTATGCGGTAGGAATAGTCGTCGAAGTGAAGTTGCACGCCACATCGCTCAGCGTTCTGAAGTTGAGCCAAGGCCGATTCTGAGGGAAGTTCTACTACCATGCGGTCGCCATCCACATAGCTCACTGTGGCGCGTAGTGAAAGGTAATGAAGTTGGTGGCTAAGGTCTTGCGTGAAAAAGCATACTTGGCGGCCGTATTCAAAGTTGTGTTCTATGTCGGTATCGGCTGTACGATGAATTTCCACGACGAAGCGGTCGAGTGAATTGTAATAGCCTCGTTCCACGGAGATGGGAAACCAGCAGTCGCCGCGTTTCACCTTACGGTCTACGCCCATCATCTCAGTGTCGCGGCGGAAAGCTTCGCGCTCATAGTCATATTCCTTCTTGAGGAGTTCTATTTGTTTGAGTAGGGAAGGCAAGTTTAGTTTGGAGTTTTGAGGTTATGGGTTTTGTTTGGAGTTTTAAGGTTATGGGTTTTAGTTTGGAGTTTTAAGGTTATGAGGTTATAAAGTTTCCTTTTGCTGTTTGAGCCTATGATGTCGTGAAGTAACTTTATAACCTTATAATCTCAAACCTTCAAACTTAGCGAAGCGGCTTTATAACCATATAACCTCAAACCTTCAAACTGGAGCGAAGCGACTCAGTAGCTTCTGTGCTCCACGCTAACGCCAATCATGGCATTGCGTCCAATCTTAAATTCGGCAGCTGCACCGAAACGATCGCGAGGTATATCATACCATAGTGGAAATCCCCCTCTGCGCCATTGCGAGTATAGGCTCTGACGTGGAAGGAACGACTTTTGACCATACGCATAGAGGCTAATGTTGTCGTTGACCTGATAGGCCACTACGCCCCCAATGCCTACGGAGGTCTGTCGCCAGGCTCCCCAATCGAAATTTTCGGCTGTTAGCCCTATGGCCACTGAGAGCTTTGGCGTGATGGGTGCCACATAGGCAAAAGCGGCCGTCTGTCCGAAACCTACTCCGCGAGGCGCATGTTTGCCTAGTCCTGCTGTGAGGCTCATGCCAAACTGTGCGTTAAATCCCTCGTGCAGTCGCCATCCGTAGCCATCATAGTAGCCTCCGAGCCCGAAGGAGCCTAAGTTGGTGGTCGAGGGCTGATTCCACGGGAGCGAAAGCGTGTTAGCTTTTTGCCCAGCAAGTGATAACGAATCAGGGGAAATACTATCGCCTTGAAGTTGCATGAACGCATCGTCCCACATGCGGCGCTGGCATTCCTTCTCTGTTTGTCCCAAGGCAGGGAGCGAAGCCATGTATAGGGCTATGAATAGAAATAGATGTTTCATTCTTGAAATCTTTTTGGGGAATAGGGGTATGGGCGAATGAGTTGACGGAAAAAATTCTTCGCGAAAGGCTTTTCCGGAGGAAAGGTCTTTCTCTTTCGTCTTTCTCTTCTCAAGTACTAGTCCCACTAGTCGAAACGTTGTGATGGGGCCAAGGCTTGTCATGTGCAAATGTAGATAGAAAAAGGCAAAGCGTGCACAAAAAAGCTCTTAAATATGGCAAAGCTGAATTTAATTTATACTTTTGTGTTCACTATTTCTCAAGTGCTCACACACACCTTATTTATATGAACAGAATTATTTTGACCCTTCTCTTCATATGCCCCTCTCTCTCTGCATGGGCCGGCGGTCCGTGGCTGAAACGTCCATTGCGCTTTATAGAGCCTGATAGTGTAGTGACGTGGGGCTATGATGGGCGCGACTTTCGGCGGCTAGCTCTTCAAGCCGATTCTACAGCACGCGGTGAACGTATTCCATTGACACGTCCCGACTTCGATGCGCGCAAGCGCAGTTACACTGCATGGAAGGCTGCGCAGTCCGAGCTCAACTTAGCTGGTGGAGAGGGGCATCCCTTGCACGACCCTCAGGGATTATCGGCTGCTAAATGGACGGTGCGAGCAGCTCAGCTCTTCTTGATGCAAGGCGATGCCTGTTATGCCGACTTTTTCGAGCGAGTGCTTTATAATGCAGCGCTTCATACGGCCACCGATACCACGCTGCGGCGTGGCACGATAGATAAGTTTCAAGCTGCTTGTCTGCTGCTCTCTGCCCCTGGCATGATGTATGCCACATCGTCAGAGGCCGATCTCTACGTGAATCTTTATACCAACTCTACGGCCGCCTTTCAGCTTCCCTCGGTGGGACATGTTACGCTAGACCAGGTGACAGATATGCCCATATCGGGCGCGGTAAAAATTCGTCTTACACAGTTGAAGGGCAACCATCGATTTTCTCTCCATCTGCGTGTGCCCGATTGGACGGGCGTACGTTCCACGGGAAATTATGTATATGTGGCTTCCGACTCTTCCTGTATAGTACCCTCCATCTTTGTTAATGGGCATGAGGTGGAGCCTCTGTACGTAGATGAAAAGGGCTATGTGGTGATAGAGCGGGAGTGGAAGAGTCTTGACGAGGTGTATGTCGACTTTCCTTTACGCCTTCAACGCGCGCTTCTCGCGACCCACCGTGATGCATTGCGCGGTGCTCCCATTGCGGCCGAGGAGGCTGCTTTTCAGTGGGGACCATTGGTCTATTTCATCCCGAGTGTTGAGGCTCGTGGCTGCTATGTGACTACGCACTCGCCTCTTTCTCTAGAGACAAATTCCGACAGTTTGACGGGCTATCCCATTCTCCGTGGCACAATGTATCGGAGCGATGGCGCAGTGCAAGATGCGGAAGCGCCTAGCGTGGAGTTTAGGTGTGGGGCGTATGGCTCTTTGAAGGGAAGATAATAAAGTACTATGTTCTTGGAGAAGATCTGTTAGGAAATAATGCAGATTTCGCTTCTCTAGACGAAAGTCTTTCTTCTCTCACAGAAGCTTTTACTTTTTTACCAAATATCCCCCCTTCCAGTTTTTTTCTGGGAGGAGGGATATTTTAATGTCTACGCCTAAATGGCGAGGTCCTCAGTGAGAGCGCGTTTAGAAGTTGACGGTGCCGAGATTGCGATCTACGAGCATACCGTCTTTGGCCTTGAGGGTGAACTTGCCAGCCTTCTTGGCGCGGAACTTGATGACGAAGAGGTTGTGGTCGCCCTCATCGAGCAAGAAGTTGTTGCCGCGGTTGACGAAGGTGGGGAAGAGCTCCTTCTGACCATTCGTGTGCAAGCGGTCGTAAGTGAGGTTCACCATGTCCTTCATTGCCAAGAGTTCGGTGCCAACATATTCCAGTTCGCTGGTGTTGTAGGGCAGAGCGAAACTGAGAGCATTGACGTAGTGTAGGGCCTTTCCGCTCACGGTCACCTCTACCATGTCGCCAGCAGCGAAGGTCTTCTTGTTGGGAGTGAGCATGAGTGAGCCCGAAACCTTGTCGTTGGAGTTGCGCACGCCGCCATCGAGTTCGGTGGTGACGCATGAGATGTCGTAGGCGTCGATGAGTCCGTTCTTGTTGATATCGCCAGCGCTCACGTAGTCAAAGTCGCTATCGCCCTTGCGCAAGCCCGTATAGTTCATATACGAGGTCAAGTCGTTCTCATCAATGCGCTTATCGTGGTTGATATCACCCTGGAAGAAGCTTTCAGAACCAGCCACCTTGAAGATGTACATCTGTGAGCCTGAAGCGAAGTTGCCCACGGCCTTGCTAATGTGCATCTTAACGTAGCGTGCTTCGGGATTTCCTGCAAACTGGAAGGTCTTGTGGTCCTTCGTCTGTGCCCACTGGAAACTTACGGGTTGGCTCCACGTCTGACGATCTGTGCTGACAGAGAATGTACCTTCGAGTAGGGTGCCATTGCCAGCATCTTCGCGGGGAATGTATTCCAAGCGATCGAGCTTGTTGACCGAGCGGAGGTCGATGGTGACGTCGGCGGGCACGCCTTCTCCCTTGCCCCACTTGGTGTGCCAAGGACTCTTCTCATCGAAGTCGAAGAGTTTGTCGACACCCTGTCCAGGTTGGTCTTCGGCAGAGTTTTGAGCCTTGATTCCGTGGATGGCAAATTCCAAGGGGTTGCTCTTCGTTGTGGCGCTTACGGGGGTCCAGTCGGAGTAGCCGTCCTTATTGACAGCACGCACTTTAAAAGCGTAGTCGGTTTCAGGCTGCAGGCCATCGATGGTGAACTCACCCTGACGGATGGTGCTATAGAGCATACCATTGTATTCCACCTCGTAGAAGTCGGCATTCTCGGCATTCTTCCATGAAGGTGTGAGGCTGAACACGCCGATACCATCATTGCTGAAGCTAACCTTGGGAGCAGCGAGAGCGCCAGTATGAGTGCGCAGACGATCGGCGGGTGAGAACTCAAATCCATCGATCTTCACCTCTACGAGGTTGGCGCTGATATCTGTCTTGCTGAGCTTGACGAGGAGTTGAGGATTCTTCGAGATGACTTTCTTTGCAGCTTCAGAACCAGGAGTAGAGAAACGATTGAGGTTGGGTGTAGCGTTGTAGAAGTATACGTTGATGCCTTTCTCAAAGTCGGCGAGCGAACTTACGGCGGTGAGCTTCACGCTCTTCTTGCCCACCTTGGCGCTCACTCCCTTGGGCTGTTGGCTCACGTTGATGCGCAGTTCTGTTTCTTTCTGTGGTTGGAAACCTTGGTAGGTTCCGTAGGTGGGGTTGATTGTCACCAGAAGACGACCCTTGCCGTTGGCAGAGGTAGAGATCTCGGTGCGTGCGCACTGACCTGAGAGGTAGGCTTGAGTCTGACCATCATCGTCGTACTGGCTAAAGCCGTTGGTGCCGTCAGCGGTGGAGTAGATCTCGTAAGCGCGATAGTCGTCACGGATTTGCGAGGGATTGTTGTTGGGATTGGCCATGGGGATGATGGCGTCGGCCTTTACAAATACGGGGAGTTTCCACAGGGGAGCATCGTAGTTGTTGATGATGCGGCCGCCCTCATAGACATCGCCATTGTAGTAGTCTACCCATTGGCCTTCGGGCAGATAGATTCCATTGCGGATGTCGTTGCCTTCCTTGTCGGCCTTGGTGTCTTTGTAGATGGGGGCTACAAGGAATGAGGGACCATACATAAACTGATACTCTGTGGCGGTGCCTAGGGTATAGTCGTTGGGATAGTCGAGGAACATGGCGCGAATCATGGGCTTTCCGTCGACGGCTTGACGTGCAATGGTATAGGTGTAGGGAAGCAATTCACTCTTGAGCTTGAGGTAAGAGCGGTTGATGCTTGTGGCAGGCTCGCCTAGCACTTCGGGATATTTGGGATTAGCACCCCATCCGTCCATGTTGAGTTCCATGGGGGTAAAGGTCTTCCACTGAAATTCGCGTACATTGACGGGCACGTTCTTTCCGCCGAAGATACCATCTACGTCGGAGGTGATGTTGGGTTGTCCTGAAAGACCTGAGCCGATGAATGTAGGTATGTGGAAGCGGATGTATTCCCAGTCGCCACCCGTTTGGTCGCCGCTCCAAATTCCTGCGTAGCGCTGCGTGCCGGCCCAACCATCGAGCGAGATGATAAATGGGCGGGCGTTAGAACCATAGTAGGGCATGACTTGTGCTACATCGGCCACACCATTGAGCCCGAAGGAGTAGCCGTAGCCTACCCATGCCACGTCGGTCTTGAGCACACGCACACCAGCATCACGCACTTCTTTGACGATATCGCGCTGAAGCAGGGGCTCTATACCTTCTTTGGGATGAAGGTCGCTCTGTGTCCAAAGACCTATCTCTATGCCTTTAGAACGGGCATAATCACCAAACTCCTTGAGATTTTGAATGTTGCCATCGAGCGAGGAAGTCTGGCCATAGCCGGCTCCGTAGCCATCGTTGGGCAGGAACCATCCAAGGGGCATATCGTTATTGATGTATCGGTCAATGGCAGCGCGGGCTGAGAATTGATAGTTATTCTTCTCGCCATTGAGACTTTCCTTCACGCCACCATTGTCCTTCTGGCTCTCGTTGTAGCGCTTGCCGTCTTCGTAGAGCATGAAGCCGTTTTCGGCAGGAGTCCAGTAGTCGCGGTTGTAGGCGTTGAGGTGGCCTTCGTAGAAGCCAAACTTAGGCAACAACACGGGGTTGCCCGTGAGCTGATAGAAGTCGTTGAGAAGGTCAACGGGCTGTTGGTCTACCATGATGAAAGCATCGAGATAGTCCTCTTGGTGGGAAAGGATGACCTTGTCTTCTTCGGTGGCACCGAAGTCATAGCGACCGGGCTTAAAGGTGTCCCAAAGGAGACCGTAGCCCTTGGTGCTCCAGAAGAAGGGGGTGGGCGAGGCCACACCGCCGTCTACCCAGTTGTTGGTGTTTTCGATGGCGATGCTTTTCCCCTTGTGGCTGAAGCGGCCATTTTGTACACCGCCTCCATAGAAATACTCGCCTGTACGAGCTTTGAAAGTGAGCGTAGTGCTTGTCTTGTCGAAGCTAACGGGCAGCAGGCTCTCGACCACGGTCTCGCCGCTCTGTGTGTTAATCACGTTCATGAGGCCCGTCTGTTTGTCGAAGCTTACAGATATGCGTTGTGTGGCCACGGTGATAGCTTTGTCATTTTGGCGAAGGTCTACAGCCATGGGGGCACGGCGGGCATCGTCAACGAGAATTTTGGCTGCGGGCGTGGCTTGAGGGTCGCGCACTACGCCGCCATTGTCGTCGCGGAAGAGACGGAATATGTTGTCGCCGTAGAAGTCGATGGTGAGTTGCTTTCCATCGGCATAGGTTAGTTCCACGGTGGTAGGATTGATCTTGGCTGCGCTCTTGATGGGGTTCTGCGCGGACGTGGTGCTTGCGGCAGCTGAGGCTGCGAAGTAGGCAGCATTGTCTACGAGTCCCGAAGCGAGCGGAAGGGCGTGTAGCCCTGCAGGGCTCACCGTGAGTCCGGCAATGGCCAGTGGCAGAGCCATGGCCAGAGGGGCGTGGAGAGCGCTGCGCTTCTGTTGCTTGGAATTTTTCATATAGAGAGATTTTTGAGTTTCAGGGGCGAATTGTAGCATTTCTAGATATGCTAGAGGGGAAGGGAATGTCCCTTTGTGAGGAGGTTAATTCCCCTTCTCGCTGTGGGCATCCTGGTGGATGGTGATGGGGGTGCTCACACCATTAGAGGTGAGTGTGAGGGTAGCTTCGCGAGGCTCGGGCAAGGTATTCTCGCTGATGGCAAGGTTGACAGTCTGCTGCGCATTCTTGGCATAGACGCCAGCCGTAGTCTGGTTGCCACTTTCCACCTTGAGCCAGCTCTCATCAGACGAGGTAAGGGTGGCGCCGTCGGCATAGACGAGGAACATCACCTGTGGCTTCGTTCCCGAAGCTGTCTGTCCCTTGCTCGGCACGTTGAGGGTGAAGCTAACTTTCTTGGTCTGTTGGTCGGTCTCGGCCGCGGGTTGCAGGATGTTTAGGTAGGGTTTTTGCACCACAATGGAGCCTAGAGTGGTGCCGTCGAGCTTGCCTGCATTGCACGTGAAGGTGATGGTGGCGGTACGCTCCTCACCCGTGGTGTTGGCGGAGAATAGATAGTTGATACGGAAGTCTTGTCCGTAGAAGCTTTTATGGCTCACCGATTGGGGGGCAGGCTGTCCGTTATAGGAAGCAGAGAGCCATTCGCTTTGGGGCTTATTGAGCGTCCAATTGTTGGTGGAGCGGATAAAGGTGGAGTCGGTTGTTTGGTCGGCATAGGTGGTGAGCATGGTTGTGCTACCCTTGGCGAAGCCGAAAGTGTAGTTTTCGTCGGTAGAGTCGCCGCACGAAGCCAATGAGACTGTGAGGGCAATGGCTGAGCATGAAGCTGCAAGAAGAGTTTTCAGTTTCATAATCAAAGAATATTAGATATATAGAATAGATATTTGTTTAGTACCACTCCACGTTGGTGGAATATGAGCTACGCTTGTCCCACTTCAGTGCGTCGGCAAGCTCAGAGGCGCGGGCGCGGAAGGTGAAGTTGAATGAAGAGTAGGGTTTCAAAACGATGGAGGCCGACATTTCGAAGCAGTGGAGGTCGCGCGAGAGCGACATCGTGGTCATGGAGATGCGGTGCATCTCGAAATCGTAGCCCGAGTTGAAGGAGATGTTCCATCCATCGGAAATGCGCACGTAGCCCGAGGCGTTGAGCGTTTGCGTGAACGAGAAAGGATAGCGCATGCGTCGTACGTTGATTTGCTTAGTGCGGTCTTCGGCCATGGTGATTCCGTAAGAGAGTGTAAGCGACCAGGGAATGGAGAATGTCAAGTAGCCATCAGCATCAACCTTGGCTTTCTCCTTCTTCTTGCCTTTTCCTCCATCACGGCCTGTGCGCAGGTCAGGGTCAACGTTGGCATCTTCGGCATTCGTGGTGGAGGCATCGGTGGAGGCTGCATCGGCCGAGGTGGAAGATTTGCCACGGCCATGTAGCTTGTCCATGAGTTTTTTCCAGGTTTGGTTATTGAAGGTGTAGGAGAGATTCTGCGACATGCCTTGGAATCGACCGAATCGGCCGTAGCTCCATTCTGTGCGGTCGGAGGTGACCACTTGGCCTTGTTCATTGAACTTGTAAGCGTAGGTGGCCCATACGGCAGCCATAGAGAAAGTCTTGTTCTTTCCCAATTTGAGGCGGAGACGTGTGGAGAGGTTGCTCCAAGGCTGCTTCTTGGCGGCCAGATTGTAAGAGAGCGAGGCCGAGAGCTCATCTATAAGGGATATTTTGCGGAAGCCCGTGGTGTCGCGGTCGGAGCGCACCTTCATCTCCAAATTGTTAGAGACGGACATTGAAATGAGTCCTTGCTTGGTGCCCGAAGGGTATCCATAGATGCCGCCCGAATAGGGAGAGTAGCTCACCCATGAGGAGTTGCCCGCAGCATCGACACGCTCGTACTGCTTGCGGTAGCCGTAGCGCGAGGTGGTGAAGTCGGGAGCATAGCTAAATGTGACAGAGGGTTTGAACACGTGACGAATGGCCTGTATCTTCGTGCCGAGGAACTTGAGCGGTTTATAGAATCCGTAGAGGGTGGTATTGGCCGAGATGCCTACGTTCCAATCGTAGAGATTGTAGAATCCGTAGGTGGTGTCGGCTAGCTCGCGTTGTGCTTCTCTGTCCCATGAGCGATTAATACGCGAAGCATACATGATGTCACGGAAGGAGAACGAGGGTGAGATGTTGATGTACTTGAAGAGTTGGAAAGTGGCATCGATGGGGATGCGGTGTTGGAAGCCATTGCGCCAGTCCTTGATGAGGTTGGACTTGAAGAGCAGGTTCTCCTTGGTGGTGATAGAGTTGGACACTTGACCAGTGTACGACATGGAGATTTTCTCATACCAGCGCTCCTTGCCTACTTGGTGCTTGCGGCGGAATGGATAGAAGCGGCTGAGTGAGATGCTCAGGTCGGGCAAGGTAACTGCTATGGAGGAGTCGCGCATGTTTTGCGTAAGGTTGGCCGAAGCGGAGATGGAGAGACCAATGTCCGTGAAGGTGTGGCTGAAACTTACGGAGCTGGCACGTGTGCTCTGCGTGTACGAGAGCGGATTGTACATGCTTTCGAGGTTCTTGCGCTCATAGTTTTCGGAGGCGAAGTTGACGCGCGCTGAGAAGGTGGTGTTGGGACTCGACTTCGCATCTTTCGTGTGCGTCCATTGAATCTTTAGGCTCTTTGTCACGGCATAGTCGGGCATATTCTTCTCGCCCTCCACGGTACGTAGGTAGCTGAAGTATACATTGCCGCGATAGCGATAGCGTTTGTTGTAGTTGGTCTCGGCGCTGACGCCCCAAGAACCTTTGGTGTATATTTCGCCGAGGAGTTTGAGATCCATGTAGTCGCTCAGCGCAAGGTAGTAGCCACCATCGCGTAAATAGAATCCGCGGCTCGTCTCGTCGCCATAGGAGGGCATGATGAAGCCCGAGGAGTATTTCTTATTAAATGGGAAGAAACCGTAGGGGATGGCTAGGGGAAGGGGAACGTCTTCCACCACGAGGTGGGCTGGACCGAATACGGTCTCCTTTCCTGGGCGCACTTTGGCACGCGAAAGGGCTAGATAGAAGTGAGGGTGCTTGGCATCGCAGGTGGTGTAGCGTGCATGTTCGAGATAGAGCGTACCGTCGGCGGTGCGTTTTGACTTCTCGCTGACCATGTAACCATCTCCTTGCTGTGTCTTGACATTGTGTATAAAGCCTTTCTTTGTCTTGAAGTTGAACGACATGCGTTCGCTGTCGTACTCATCATTTCCTTGACGGTAGATAGGTCGTTCAGCCAATCCTCCCTCAGCAGTGGAGTCTGGTCGTGCTTCGGCGTGAACAAGGCTAGAGTCCATGTTCATTGCTATCTTAGCTGCCGTGAGTTGCATGTTGAGATAGTTCACCTGTGCACGGCCATAGAGAAAGGCTAAGCCTGAGTGGGCATCGTAAATCATAGAGTCCTCGGCCGTATATTCCACGGGTGAGTCAATGCCCGCCTTGCGCTTGAGCGTATCTACCTTGACGGTATCCGCTTTCGCAGTATCGGCCTTCGCCGTATCAACTGCCGTGGCTGGCACGCGTGCCGTACGCTTTAGACTGCGAGCTGTGTCGGAGGCGGTGTTGGGAGTGACTGTGTCGGGGGGCAACGCAGCTGAGGCCGTCCTTTCCCCGCTGGGAGTGGGCGACAAACACACATGGCTGGCCATGATGTACATCGTGGTCAGCACAGAAAGTATTACGATGGAGAGAAATCGCATTTGCAATTATCAGAGTCCGTCGGCGTATTGGGGCTCGAAATTCTTGACCCACTGCTTGAAAATCACAACACCTTCGTGTCCGAACTTTTCAAGGCTTAGGGCAGTGTCGTGCACACTACGCACGCGGTCGGGATGACTTTTTGAGTAAAACTTGTCGGCATAGCAGATGAGTTCCTCCTCAAGCGTCTCGGGACGATAGTTGCCCAGAGGAAGGGGAAGACCTCGTTCGGCAATGGTCTCGGGCGTGAGTCCAGTGCCTGTATGGCGCTCGCATACGCGGGCCACGCGCGGCATGCCTAGCTCGCGCATGAGCTGGCCACCCAAGTAGCCATGCATGAGGTAATGATGAGTGCCGTGGCAGTGAATACCGGGCGCGTCGGTAAGGAAAATGCCAATGTCGTGGAGCATAGCGGCTTGTGCCACAAAGTCCGTGTCAATGCCCATCTCGGGGTGTTGGCGTGCGATGTCGAGCGCGCGGTTTGCCACTTGCAGACTGTGGTGAAGAAGCAGTTGTTTGAGCTCTTCATTGTCTGCATAATACTTATTAATGATTACGAGAGCGTCCATTGCTTGCTTTTGTGGGGACAAAGTTAGTGCAAGGCGAGAGAAGTAGCAAGGAAAAACACATTTTTTCTTGCTACTTCCCATGGTGGGCTTTCATTTAAAAACGCTTGTTCTTTTCATTTTTTTTGCTTGCGCCACCTAAAGCTACCCATAATTTTGACGTAACTCGTTGATTTTCAATACGCGCTATGTAATGACGCAGAAAAGTTATAGATGACTCATACTTTGCTTCAAAAATGCAAATAATCAAATGATGAGAACAATAAAAAAACTTGAAACACAACTAGTGTAGATTTACCTATTATTCATCACGAAATGGGTAGGGGATACTATGTATCTACTCTGAACTTAAATGAAAGAGCCGTGGCTACTTCTGATCCACCGCCTAACTTGCCGAAGTGAAAGCTCGTGCAAACCGGATGTAAAAAACTCAGGCTGACACCGCCGAAGCGCCGCCAGCCTGAGGATAAATTACCAAGTATGTAATATTAATACTTGAATATCATTTTACTTAGAGATAAGGTGCCATAGTTCGCGTACCCAAAGCACGAGTGATGAGCCCAGAATGATAATGATCCAATCCGTGAGGCTGAGACCTACCACGTTGAAGAACTGCTGGATGCCCGGCATTTCCACCATGAGCACCTGGCCAATGAGGATGATCAGCACGATGGTGATTAAGCCCCGGCAACCCTTGAAGTGGAGTGCACTGCGCCCCGTCTTAAATGCACGAGCATTGAACAGATAGAAGAAGTGCGTCATGACAAACGTGGTGAAAAGCAGCGTCAGCTCGTAATCACTTACATGACCCTTCGCACCAAGCTGTAGGTGAAGAAGGTCCGTGAGGCTCTTCACATCAGCGTGTTGAAATACGTAGAGCATGCCCACCAAGAGCAGGAAGAAGAATATGCCTACACCGATAATTTCGCGTAGCATCTCGCCGTTGAGAATAAAGTCGGTGCGACGGCGTGGTTTGTCGCGCATCACGCTTTCAGAAGGAGGAAGCGAAGCCAAAGCCATGGCAGCGAAAGTATCCATGATGAGGTTGATCCAAAGCATCTGAGTGACCGTAAGTGGCGATTCCGTGCCCATGAAAGCACCCACCAGTACGAGCAGACAAGCGGTGACGTTCACCGTGAGTTGGAACAATAGAAAGCGCTGAATGTTCTGATAGAGCGAGCGGCCCCACATGACAGCCTTGCCGATGCTCGAGAAGGAGTTGTCGACGATGGTAATGTCGGAGGCTTCTTTGGCCACGCTTGTGCCATCACCCATAGACAATCCCACGTGGGCAGCCTTCAGAGCCGGGGCATCGTTGGTTCCGTCGCCCGTGACAGCTACTACCTGTCCCTTGCGCTGGAGTGTTTCTACCAAGCGCTTCTTGTCCATGGGGCGGGCGCGGGCAATGATTTTGATACTGAGTATGCGATCCTCGAGTTCTTGGTCGGAAAGAGCCGCAAACTCAGGGCCTGTGATAATAGCGCTATCCGCATCGGTCTCCTGCCATAAGCCAATCTGTCGACCAATCTCCTTGGCAGTGCCCGGAGTATCGCCCGTGACAATCTTCACGCTAATGCCTGCGTTGAGACATTCCTTGACCGCCGCTGGAACGTCCTGGCGCACAGGGTCGGCAATGGCAGCGATACCCATGAAGTGGAGCCCCTTAGCCGTGACCTTACTCTCGGTGATAGCGGTAGCAGCTTCAGCTTCCGAGAGAATCTGATAGGCAAAGCCAAGTGTACGCATGGCGCGGTCCTGACAGTCGGTGAGCTGACGCTGAATTTCTTCATGGCTCACACCGCTTTGCACGTCCTTACAGAGCGAGAGCACAATTTCGGGTGCACCTTTCACATAAATCACCAACTTGCCCGGAAGTTGAGCCGAGCGCACGATGGTGGCCATATACTTGCGCTCCGTAGTGAAGGGAAGTTCCTCTTTCACCTCGGCAGCCTCGCGCAGCGCTACGAAGTCCTCACCCTGCGCGTTGAGCCAGAGCAAGAGCGCACCCTCAGTGGGATTGCCCAGGACGGAGGGATGCTGAGCATCGGAGAGGTCAAGGGCAGCGGTAGAGTTCACGGCAATCCCCTCCTTGATGAGCGCGCTCTCCTCGCCTTGACCGATCTGCTGCGAGGGCAGAGCGTAGAAGAAGGTCTGATCCACACGCATTTGATTCTGTGTGAGCGTACCCGTCTTGTCGGTGCAGATCACAGTGGTAGCACCCATTGTCTCGCAAGCATGCATCTTACGCACGAGGTTGTTGGTGCGAAGCATGCGGCGCATACTGTAGGCAAGGCTCAGCGTGACAGCCATAGGCAAACCTTCGGGCACAGCTACCACAATGAGTGTAACGGCAATCATGAGCGTCTGCAACACATAAGCAATAAAGGCTGCAATGCTCGCGCCCGTGGCAAAAAGTTCTGTGCCAGCTATGGTCTGACCATTCATTTCCAATCCGCTGACGAAGCACATGATGAGGCGTCCTACGACGATGAGTGCCGCAATCACGTAGCTCGCCTTTGTGATCAAGTCGCCGAGCCCGTCGAGTTGCTCGTTGAGCGGCGTCTTCACCGAGGAATCAATCTGAGCAGCTTCGAACACTTTTCCTTGTTCCGTATGGTCGCCCACGGCCGTCACGCGGCAGATGCCGTGACCTTCCATTACCTTTGTGCCTTTCATCACGCGGTTAGAGGCATAAGTGGCTTCCGAGTCGAAGTCGGCCTCAATGGTGGTTTTATGGCAAATAGGTTCACCCGTGAGTGAAGATTCGTCCACACTTAGGTGGGTAGCTTCAAGTAGTACGGCATCGGCAGGAACTTCCTGTCCTGTGGAAAGGATTACTACGTCGCCCACGACCACATCCTTACGAGGGATCTGCGTAATATTACCATCGCGCACCACCTCTACGGCTTCATCGTCATTCACTTGGTTGAGGATACTAAATTCCTTATCAGCCTGCAGTTCGAAATAGAAGGCCAGTCCTGTAGCCAGGAGTATGGCTACGAAGATTCCCACAGGTTCGAAGAATACTTCAGCCCCCTCTCCCAGTCCGAATCTTTCGTAGAGCGAGATGCCTATGCTCAATGCTCCCGCAATGAGCAGAATAATAATGAGTGGATCCGTAAACTTCTCAAGGAATTGCTTCCAAAGCGGATCCTTTTCAGGCGGAGTGAGCACATTGCTCCCATTCTGCCTGCGACTCTCTTCGACTTGTGCAGCCGAAAGTCCCGAATAACGGTGTTTTTGTTGTGTCATGGGGTATATTAAAGATTTTGTTGTTTTTGTTTTTAATGATAGTGCAAATGTACGCTAAATTTGTTTTTTCATGGCTATAAACTGCAATATTGTGGACAAAAACGTATGGAATCTATGTAAGGCGATTGCAAGGTTACAGTGTCCCGACAAAAAAATGAGGAGCACAGCTCAAAAAGTCATGCTCCTCTAGTAGAGATCCTTATTAGTAAGAGGGGAAAAGGGAAAGTTATGGCAAAGAGGCCATTAGGTATGGTCTATTTCAATCAATGGCTAGCAGCAATTTTCTTGAGATTTAGAAAAGCCCTAGGGATTTTAGTACGTTGATCACACCAACAATGGTGATGATGATGCCAATGACATTGCAGCAAAGTTTGATAAAATCGCGAGCGCTACGATTGCCCTGCGTGATCCAACTCGGGACAATGTACCATATAAATAAGCCAATAATGATTTGAATGATAGCTTTGATGAGCATATTGTGTGATGTTATTGTGTGATGTTAAATTGGTCTATACCAATGTGATGGGTAAAGGATGAAAATTCGGTCATAACATTGGGCCTTACGCTTTCAACAGCAGTGCGCTGCTGATTGTTAAGCAAGGCAATCTCGGTATTTAGGTATTGCCTAAAATTGTCGGAGAATGTGTGCTTAAACATGCTAGCATAGCATTTTATAAAGCGAATGAAGGACAACTCGTAGTGGTGTAACTCTTGATCTTGCGCAAAGGGTAGAAGCTGCGATGCGTTGCAGCAAAATCCCGTTAGGGGCGAGGTAAAGGCCCATGTTTGCGTGTCTATGTGGATAAGATATCCCCATTTATGTTTTAACAAGTATCGGCCTGAAGAAGAGAAAGAGAGCAGAGAATGGGTATTCTCATTGTCAAGAGCTACTTCGCTTATTTGCCCGAGATTGGGTAAGTTTGTATGTTGCTCGCTTTCTGCAAAGAATAGGTGCCAAAGGCTCAAGCAGTTGTGACGGATGGCGGAGGCGGTGGCATCGGCCTTATAAATGGGAGCAAAGGCTTGGTCGTAGAGGTCGAAGTACTTTGTGGGTGATTCAAATATGCAGTCCGTTAAGAAGGAACGAGATGTAGAATTTGAATATTGGATTGTGGAGAAGTGTACCTCGTCAATATTGTCGGTAGGAAGAATATCTTCAATGCCCTTGGTGAGTAACTTTAAAAAGGTGGTCTGCCGCTCAGCATCGGTGATATCGACTGATAGCGCGGGTGCTTGCTTATTCATATCCTTGGCCAATTGGTTGAGCATTGAATCGTCTGTTTGCAATACAAAACTATTTGTACCAAGTTGGGCAGCCCATTGCTGTGTAAACAGGGCTATGCTGCTAATGGCAGCTAAGGTGGGGTGAGCTTGGCCGATGCGTTGGAATGATTGGATAGAAAGCCGTTTTAAGCACTTCTCAATTAATTCTTCTTTGAGGAGCAGTTGCCATAGTGCTACTCGTTGCAGTGCAACACTTGCTTTAGTCGAGGGTAATGATTGTGGCGTATAGGCTATGTAGTTGCCCTTGTTGCTCAAGGCGCATTGCATGGTGCATGGCGTCTCGTTGGCTAACGATTCGGCTAAATAAAGAATTGTGGCGGCCGTCTCAACCAAAGAGTAAGTGTGATGAGTGTTGGCATCGGCGCGTAACCCCGTACACATGGTGGACATGATGTCCTGTAGCGTATCAAGTTGCGATTGGTAGTTGGCTTTAATGGTTGCTTGGGCATTGGCATAAGCTTGATTGGGCATTTGCCATACGCATCCAATCGTGGCATTCATACCAAATGCAGCACGTGCGGCATAGGGCCACCGCAATTGTTCGACAGATTGGACGAGCAATAGTACAACGTCGTCGGCCGATGGCATGAGGCAGACTTGTTGGCTTAGAATCTCATATTCGCAAGAACCATGACAATAAGCGGAGGATTGTGTATCTTGTGCCTCGCTTGCAGACAAGGCAAGGGGGGCATTTATGCTGATGAAGGGAGAGGTCCATTCTGCACTTTGCTCTAAATGTTGCATGGTCTGTTGGATGTGAGGGGAGCGTGGAGCGTGTGGCTGCTCGTAAAGCACAGGCTGCACCTCGTGAAAGGGGAGCGTGTACCCACCTGCAAGCATTGAGGTGATAATGTCAAGGGTAAGCAATCCCTCAGGTGTGGGTGAGAGATAGATGTAGAGTTTAGACATAATTAGGTGTCCTAAATGAAGAAAATAAGTAGTAATCCGTCATTGATTAAGCGCAAAATGCTTATAAAACACAGATAGCAATGATGGATAGCACAAGACATAGGACTATTGCAAAAGTAATAATAATCCACTTGCGTTGTTTTTTAAGTTTTAGAACTTCTGCTTGTTTCTTTTTGAGCGATTCTTTTGTAGTTCGCAATTCTTCCTTAGTGACAATTAACTCGTTGTTGGCTTGGTCTCTGATTTGCTGAGGCAAGACAAAGCCTTCAGTGCAATGGAAACTGGCAGACATTTCCTCGTTATGTCCAAGAAAGGTGTATAAAATTGCTTCGAGCGATGCAGAGGAAATGCCTTTCCCCTTCAATGCTTTGTGCCAATCGGGAATGTTTGCCAATACTTCATCGCGCGTGTGTGTGTTGATAAAATCTTTTATGCTGATAAGATAGGTTTGCATAGTAGCTATTTTGGCAAGAAAGAGATTTTAGCATGTTGTTCCACCCAACGCGCCTTTTGCTGCGTAAGAGGGGTTAGCTCTGGACGTGAGGAAGCATCGCCACTTCCCTTAGTGACAGAAGCCGTCTTGCCCTCATTGTCAAAGTCGGCATAAAGCGGTAGGGCATGCGAATGCAAGTGCATGAGTAAGGTCATGGGGCTAATGCTCCAAGCGGGAGAGTCGAGGCTAGAGGGTGTTAGAGCCTGTTCTTCTTCATATGTAAATGAACGCGTGCTATCAATCACTTGGCTTAGAGGCGAAGGCTCTAAACGCGACAGCCCCGTAATTTTGTCAATATGCATTACCCTTTGTGCATCGGGCCACCTTTTATTGTTACGCTCTACGCAGAGGGTGAGGGAACGATTGCAAGTGAGGTAGGCATCGGCATAAGGAGTTACAACATCACCTGGCTGCAAACTCATTCGGCTACAGCTTAGCACTAATAACTGTGGTCCATTGGTCGTGCGGCCTGTGTGGAGCAATTCCATCTCAACTGAGGCATTGAGGGATAGGTCGTCACACGAAATCTTATAAAGCGTGCCTTCTCCTTCATTGGTCAAGCAGATGGCATTGCCCATCACGCTCTGCCAACGGCTTTCGCCCCAATGTGGCACGTTGTTTTGAACTCGGGTGAGCGTGCTCTCCACTTCGCGTTCGGATAGTTGGCGCTTAGCTCCCTCGCTCACAATCATCTGTTTGATTCGTGCTGAGAGCGGACGCATGGTCGCTACGAAGCGGCCTTGTGCCACTTCGTAGTGCCAAGTGTCGAGCAATTGCTTAATAATAAAGCATTCAAAGGCATCCATTACTTTCCTCCGTAGGTTTTAATATCGGTGGTTTGGTCAAGCATCTTGCGTACTACCTGAATGTCGACGGCAAAGTTAACGTTTGATCGATTCTTCTCGCCCGTGGTAGGATCGATGTAAATGGCTTGCGCAATACCCACCACACGACCATAAAAGTCGCACACGGGGCCACCGCTATTACCTTGGTCGATGGGAACGCTAATTTGCAGCTTATTCATGTTTTCGCGAATGGCCGAAACCTCGCCCGTGGTGAAAGTTCCCACTTGCCCTAACGTGTGGCCGAAAGCAGCTATGTCTGTGCCTGCTTCGGGGCGTTTGCGGGCCAAGTTAAGGTAGGGCACCTTCTCGTTAGCATCTAATTTGACAGTAAAGGCAGCGCAATCGTTCTCTTCATCAATGCGCACAATGCGCCCGAAGGGACGATAGCGTTGGCTGCTAATTTGTCCGTCCTTGTTGGCAATAAACACGAGCACATTGTCGCCCTGGAGGTCAGAGATGTTACGAATCACATGTACATTAGTTAGCGCCAATCCATCTTCGTTAATAAAGAAACCCGTGCCAATGCTCTCGCCATTTACCACGATAAGCATGCTAGCACATCCCATCTTTTTATTAAGCTCCACCTTTGAGAGCAATGTGGTGTTAGCATCGCAGGAGGCTACCTTGTTCGACTCATCATTTGCAGCACTGTCGTTCGCATAACTTTGATACACGGCAGCACTGTCTTGGCAAAAGTTCATGTTGAATCCTGCTAGGTGATTGCGCAACAAGTAGCCATTGAGCGCGCGATAAGTGCAGTTAGCGTCCACAGAGACGTAAGCGCGTGCCACCATGTCGGGCACAATGTTTTGATAATAAGGTGTGGCATCTTTACTATCTGGCACGAGACGCACCATTTTGCCCACTACTTCACGCTGTAAGAAGTCGCGAGCTTGATCGCTATTGTCCACACCAAGCAGCTGCACACGTAGTCCGTTGCCTAGCACCACAATGTTGCCTTGTTCCACAGAGGCCACCCTTTCATACACATCTTTATAGTAGTGCTTGGGTGTACTTGGAATGAATAGATAAATAATCAGAGCCAAAGCTGCTATCACAATAGCTCCAATCAATAGCTTTTGTTTGTTGTCATCGCCGCTTCCGCCTTTACGCTGGCGACTAGAAGATCTTCTTGCCATAGAGTGATAAGAATAAGATAGACTATGAAGCCTTAATTTTAATACGTTGTGTAACGACCCAAGTGCCACCTTGCAGTGTTAAGAGGCCGGGTGTAATGTCGAAATGCCCTGTGCTGGTTCCAGTCTCAGTATACTCAATAAGGTCTGTATAGTAATTGATGGCATAAAGCACCTTTTTGAGTTCTTCCTGTAGCAGCATATACTTGGCAGTGCTAGCAGTGCGCAATTCCATGTAATAGGTGGCCGCTGTAAGCTCACTACGTGAGGCATACCAGTCGGAAGGTAAAAAGCCAATGGGCTGTTTGCAGCTTGGATTTGCAGCATAGTAGATGTGGCCAGTAGCCAATGCGTGAGAGGTGGTAGCCTCGGAGGTTGGCGCTGGTTGTTTTGACTTTGCCTCGTTGTGGAAGGGAAGCATAGTGCTACCTGACTGAATATGATTAGAAATCTCCTTGTCGAGTTTATTAATGCGTGCTTCTAATCTTGCTATTTTTTGCAGCAACACTTCTTCCTCTTGCAGTCGCTGCTTATTGAATGCTTGAAGCTGCTTGACTAGTGTCTCTAGCTTTTGCACTTTTGTGGTGAGTGCAGGTTGCTGTGGGGCTGAGGGCGAATCCGAACTAGAATTGATCGTCTGTTTCCCTCGTCTTGTCTTACGTGATTGTGAAGCAATAAGAGGAAAAATGTGATTGTCGATATACGTTTTCACCTCGGGCACGCTATAATAAGTTACAGCAACCCCAACACCACATAATACGATAAGGATGAGTAGGTAAACCATGAGTGTACGTTAAATTAATCGTATCTTAGCTTTCTTCACCACTTTCCAAATGTTGCCATTTAACTGTAGCTGCCCAGGCTCATCCGTTACGATGCGCTGTGGCGAAGCACTTTGTGAGTTAATGTCGGCAATTTGCGTAACGCCAAAATTGATGTTGGCCAAAAGGTTTTGTTGAGCGTTGCTTGCATCGTTAATGACAAAGGACCCTTGTTGCCCCTGTAGCGTGAGAATGACCATGGTGTACGACGAGGGTTGTTGACGCAACTGAGCAGAGTCAAATCCTCCGTTTCTCGTTTCGCTAGCATAAAGGGTGCGTGTGGGTGTCTTGGTAGCCGTTGGGGTGGATGCTGTCGTAGTGGCAGAATTAGCATTTCTAGAGACAGATTGTCGTTGAAGGGATGCTCGCAAAGTGCTGATTTCCCCACAGACCGATTTCAACTGCTGCTCGAGATCGTTCACACGTTTAGAAAGCGTAGCGCATCTCTGTAGCGCGCCATCATTCTGAAACTCCTGTTCGTTTTGTTTCCTTCTATAGCTTTTTCTCAGTTTGCCCAACTTTGTTAAAGCAGTGATGGCTATAATGATAGCTACCAATGCGAGGAGCAAAGCTGCGGCTAAGAGTAAAAAGTTAGTGTTGTAAGCACTCGCTTGATTGCTCGTGTCGTTAGTCTGTGACATTGCAGCATAGGTTGTCGTGTCTGCTTGTGTGGTGTCAACATATGTAGAATCAGGCTTCGGCGCGTTTGTAGCGTTCTTTGTCGACGTAGGCGCAGGAGTATTTATTGGTTGTGAGGTGCTGATACCATTGGGATTTGCCGTGGTTGTTACGTTTTGCGGCTCATTAGCTTGATTGCCTTGTGCGTTGGTTTGCGCAGTGGCCAATGTGCTGCCACACAGCAACACAGCACCTAACAATAGTTGATAGCGTTTCATTTTTATGTGTTCAATATTTAAGATTTAAGAAATGAGTAGGTGCTCAAATCCCAATCGAGCACCTACTTATGATTTACCTTAAGCCAATGAAGCTTCGTATAGGGCATTCTTAAAGGGCCAGAAGAACACGGCCTCGTTGAGTTCCTCAGTACTTTCCTTCGACTTCGACATATCGTCAAAGCCCTTTTCTGCTCCTTGAATGAGCGCTTGCACAAAGCTATCGGTGATTTCTATTTCAAACTCGGACTTAAGATAACGGCGGATGCTCTCATTCTTTAAGAATTGAGTGCAGAATGTATCAAAGGCTTGCATTACTTCGTACTTCACATCCTCGCTTTGCGTTTCACCATAAGTTTGAGGGTCAGAAGCGATGCCCGATACGCAAATTTCCTCTTGATCAAATTTGCTAATAGCTAGCAGTGCAGGGTTATCCTCAAGTATGGCTCCTTGTGCGGTCACTTCCTTACAGTTTGACTGGAATTGCACTTTAAAGTTGCGATCGAAACGCATTCCATCTGGCAAGAATACCTCAATAAAGTGTTGCATAAGGTCGGTAATATCGTCAGGTTCTGATGATATAATCTGCAAATATTTAGCACCTTGTCCCGTAAAGCTTATAATGCGAGGCAGCTCCATTTGCTCCTTCACAATCACTTGGGCAATGTGACAGCACAAGGCGCCTAAGTGGACGTAGAGGATCGGCATGAGCTTGGCATTGTTTTGCAAAATGCTAGTAAAGTTAAACGTAGCGTCGTTCTTAAACACATAGCTCATCTTGTCGGCCGATTGTGGTGCAATCTCTTTGTAATAGTTATAATTGGTCTGTGCAAGCTTTTGCAAGAGTGCTGTTTCAAACAAGGTGACAAAGCCATTAGGCGTGGTTTGCTGTCCTTGAACCAACTGCGTGCCGTTGCCCCATAAATCGTTACCAGCAAAGAGCGACGAGTCGTACATCAATCGTCGATTCTTAACATCTGCAAAGAGCATATCGGTGGTACCACCACCCACATCAATGTTGATCACATTGCAAGTGTGTGTCACGCGGTCACTACCAATGAGCGCATAGTAGGGAGCAATTGACTCCGTCATTTTGTCAATGTTCACGTTGCCACGTCCCATTACATAGTCAAACGCCTCACGCCATTCTTGCATAATGGCATTGCGTGTGGGGCGTGACATCGTGTGTGGGAAGGTAAGCTTCACGTTAAAGTGCACGCAGGGGTTGTTGCCCAGCATAATGGCATTCTTAATCATCCAAGCCACTTCGCGACAGAACACACCCACGCGGTTCTGCAAGAGCGTAAGGTCGTTAGCATTGCTACGTTTGTTCTCCATGTCCCACTTAATGGTGGTAATGTATTCACCATTCTCTTTATACGTTGCGCGGCCTATGTTTTCCTTTAAATAGTTAAAGCCAATGTTGGCATCGGCAAACAAGTGGAATGCGTTGAGGCTTGTGCTAGGCGTAAGGTTCGTCTTGTTTTCAAAGATCACCGTACGATAGGGGAAAGCCGTGTCGCAGTCGGGACCTAGCACGGCAGGAGCAAATTCACGAATGTTGGCAGCATGGCAAGTGACAAAGCCATCATGTTCAAGCAGCGATAGCACCTGTGGCTGATTCTTGCTAAACTGCAAAGATTGTGGGTTCACACCCTTGTTTTCTGACAAGCAGACGTATGAATTTGTTGTACCAAAGTCAATGCCCGCCACGTAGTCATTGGCTATATTGTCAGGACTTACTTCCTTAAATGAAGGCAATAGCAAGGCTGAAACTCCACACCAGTTTACTTGTATAAGGTCGAAAGCCTCACCAATGGTATCGTAGCTAATGCCCAGTTTGGCACGCGGTGTGTTCAGCACATTGCTCAGTGGTGCAACATGGTCGGCAGTTACGGCATAATAAGTGAGTTGCAGCGTTGGGCGGTCTTTATAGTCGTAGCGTAGCACAGAGTAGCGGTTAGGCACTTCTGAGGTAGCGATCTTGTAGCTCGGGAATACCAAAAGACTGAAACTATCCTCAACCGCCGTTGTCACCACTTGTTCTGGATGATATTTCTTTGTGAGTTCAATGTAAGGCTGCAATGCATATTTCACGGGTAAGCGCAGCGTTACGCATACCTGTCCGTTATCTTCCTCCGTCAAGCTAAGGGCTATGTTAGGCACGGAGTTAATGTCTGCAAGGTTGAAGAACTCGAAAAAGAAAGGTTTGAGTGGGGGCAGATATTGGCCCAACCCCAACGTATTAAAGGCTTTGCTATTAAGTTCGCCATCAAGCTTTATGAGTTGGTCTTCAAGAAAATCGTCGGCCGTGAGGTAGGGATACGTAATATTGCCCACTCCTGGCAGCACACGCTGGTCAAGGGAAGTGCCGGCAGCGAAGGGCAAGGGAGTGCCTGCTTGCCATCCATTTTGTCCAATGTAGCTTGCCCCCGTAATGCCCCCTTCAGAGAGCGTAAGCGGTGCATTCATGTTGGGGTAAAGCTTTTGCCAACGTTGGCTTGTTGGCACCAACTCGTAGTCAGTGGCCACCGCCGTGGTTACCGTTGCAGCCTTCATATAGCCAATGGGCAACATTTGCATACCGCCTAGGCTGCAAACGTCGAGCGCAGTGCCAAGTGCATCCTTAAGTAAGTCATACTTAGCCATAAAGTCGACGCTGCTGAAGGTCTGTGTGCCCGAAATAGAGTTGTAGTACGCTTGCATTTCAGTGTCGTAGCCCGCCGTAGCATTCTCGTAAATATACCTTTTTAGCGCCGCGTTGTGTGCCATGACGGGGCCAAAGGCCACATAGAAGTCCGTTAAAAACTCACGGAAGGCTTTGTCGCGATCGTGCAGAGGGCAAGGCATCACCTTACGATCAGCATAGTCGGCAAACAAAGGGTTGCCCGCCACCCCTTGCAAGTGGCTTATATTATTACGTTGCCAATTAGGCGAGGTGTAAACCAAAGTGTAGGGCGAGGTACCTCCCACCAACTGATTTTGGTAGTAAATCAAGTAGATGTTTTGGATTGCAGTGCCGTTCACTCTTAGTTCATCGGCAAATGATTGTAGACTGCGTGCTAGCAAATGATGCTTGGCAGATGCTGAGGCCTTTAGCGTCTTTATTTGGCCTTGAATGTTCCAAGTCTTAATGGTCAATACATTGCCATAGTTAAACACGAACTCAAGCATATCAAGGCATTCGCTCACCAGTCGGCCATATACCGTAGTATCGTTGTGTGTCTGAATCTGTTCAAAGGCGGTGTTAAATAGGATCAAGCGGGCAAATGGGGTAGGAATCGAAGTTCCCATTTTCGTCACGGCATTGCCACCGCCAATGGTATCTTGTATGAGCTTAATGCGAGCCGCATCGTAGCTTGCAGTGTTAAACCACCCATCTTGAGGAGTGGGCTCTTTGGGCCCTGGAGTTATGTTGTTATAGAGTTTGCTCATGGTTGTGGGAAAAAATAAGCTTATTGGTTGGTTCTTAAAGTAGGCTTATACCTTTTTGTAGCAATTAAGGCAGTCCTCTGCTGCATCGTAATACATACAGAGCAAGGCATAGTCGGTGTTCGTTTCATTTTTGCCATACTCTTTATAGTGCTTATTGCAGTACGAGTCAAAGTCCTTGAACGAACTGCCGCTGCTAAACAAGCCGCCCGACTTGGCCATGTAGCCTGTCAAATAGTCGCCTAGGTCGTCGGCCACAGGCTGCTTGCTATCAGTGTTGCGAGGTTTCTGCACAAAGGGCTTGAAGCTATCACTCTGCAAGGCCAATTCATCTAGCCAACAATCAAAGTCTTTTGTAAAATCGTCTAAAGGCTTAAACATACCCGTTTCAAGTACATTGGCCAAGTCCATCTCTTTATAATAGGCTGTTTTGGCGGGGATGTCGTCAGTACATACCCACTCGCGATAGTAGCGGAAGGCTAAGGCCATACGTGCGATGTATTGATAGTAAGTATTGTATTCCTCTTTGCCCACTTCGCGCAGTGTAAAGGGCCCCATGGCATCGTTCGGGTTCTGCGGCACATTTGAGTTGGCCGTATATCCGTAGTCCAATTGTTGCCCCATCGTGTTGGTCTTGTCTGTCTTGACAAAGTCGATGAGCGCCAATGCTGCAATGAGTTCCACCACCTGTGCGTCATTCTTCTGCGTGTCGGCTCCCTCGCTATAGTCGAGTGTGGTGCGCTGCGTGTCGCCTATAAAGTAAGAACGCGTGATTTGGTCAAACATTCCCGAGGTATTATAGTACGAAAGGGCCGCTTTCTCTTTCGAATTAAAGATCTGCGAGTTAATAGCTCCTCCTGCCAAGGGAGTAGCCACATCGTAGTAAGGCAGCACAATGGCTGCACCTACGGGGGCTGTGTCGAAGCCCGTTATGCCCGCTTGACGAATGGCATTGACAATGCGGGGAAAACCTGATGATCCTGTTCCGCCGAACACTGACGAGATGATAAACACTCGGTCTTCGGCGGGGTTAAAGTCATCGCGGAATTTCTTAAACTCTGCACTATCTTTTAATCCCTCAAAGACCAAGCTACCAATGTTAGGATTACCTTTAAAGCCCACAGATAGGTTCAGGTTAAGTTCTGCTTCAGAGTTGTCTTCGCCCGTAATGGTCTGTCCTGGAAGATCGTTGTAGAGCGAGGCGAGCAAGTCGCGTGTGAGTGAAGTTCCGCCTGTCATTTCGGGCACTCCGATTTCGTCGGCAAACGATAGTTTGGTTGTAGCCTGTGTGGTTCCAAAGTTAAAGTCGAAGCTAATTCCAGGGGTAAGACTTTCCACCTCGGGCATAAACAAGCTGCGGTCGTCAGCCTCGGGCGTGACCCCCTTGTAGGCCGCATTGCGAACCTCTCGATACCAGTTCAAGCAATTGGTGGCGCGTAGCTTATCGCCGTTTTTCACATCGTAGTCAATAATCATAGGCACAAAGGTAGTGCCAGTAGGTATGCAATCCATGCCCGAGGCTAGGCAGAACGATAGGCTGCGCAGTACGCGAGCACCCGTTCCGCCTATGGCAAATATGTAGACTTTCATAAGTATTGTGTTTTATTGGGGATGAATTAAAATGGAACGGCTGTTGCGTGAGTAGTAAAGCGTTTGCAAGCCAGCGAACCTATAAAGAAGAATGCCAAAGCCAGCACCATGGCTGTGCCGTTTAGTGCCATATTGGTGGTACACAAGGGGCTATCCATTGCTTCGCAAATGCTCTGATAGTCGTTTTGGATTTGTTGGCGTTGTTCTTCAGCTGTGGCATTACTTAGTTTTTTGGCTTTTTGGTCGCTAGCACTTTGGAAGAATCCTGTAGTGGCAGCATCAGATCCCACCACCACTTTGCTAGTGGTGCCCCACGTGAGCAGTCCCACTATGGCGAGTGTGGTTAGCCATACGGGCAAGTTCGACAGACGTACAGAGCGCATACCTATAAAAAGGTAAAACACCAAGCCCCCTACAATGGCCCAAAGCAAGGCTATTAAGAAAGCATTAGTAAATCCATTGCCATCAACGAAGTAGCCTTGCAAAAAGCATTGAGGGTCGCCGTTAAGCCAAAGTTGTGTTTTTTCAACAAGTAAGAAAATCTTGTCCATCTTATTTAAGTATTAAGTACAAAGTATTAAGTGGTTGCGCCTTGTCCTAAAGTCAAGAATTAGGCAAGGTAGGTCGGAGATGAAGCATTTATGTGGCATCGCCTTGTCCATCGCATCCCATGTGTGCCTATTGGATCACAATCTGTTCTTTATAAAGTGTAGTACCGCTATTATTGGGCACACCTTGTGCCAAGCCCTGAAGTAGCTTGTCGAGCAAGAAGGTGCGTGCATCGGGATTTTGGTGCATATACTTATCGTCTGTGCACGAAGCCTCTTGTGTCCATAGCGGCATGGCATTACCTTTTATGCTTATGCTTAGGTCTATAGTCACCGGTTTCTTGGGATTCTTGGGAATGCTGTTATAGTCAAGGGATAATACCCAGTAATCACCCTTAACTCTTGGTGTGGTGTTAAGCAATTCTACCCCATCAATACTGCAAGTAAATGAGGTCCTGGCTATAAAGTCAGCAGGCAGAATAACTTGATTGCTGAGCATTTGCTTCAGATTAAGCTTGAGTTCCACATTTCTCTTGCTCTTAGCCAACTTCTCGCGGTCGGTTGAAAAGGTTGGGCTGTTGGGAGCAGTGGGGTCAAAGCTTACATCGGGATTGCTGAACTGCACCATGCGGTTGAGAGGCAAGCGGTCTATGGCCAACCATCTATGCGATGTCTGCGCATCACTCTTCTGTGTCTGAATCTGAATCTGATGGTTATAGTGAGCCAAAGCCGTGGGCTGACCGATGGCAATCACGTAGAAATTACGCATCTTATTGCTCAGTCTCGCTTTGGAGTTGTCATAGCAATAATAGGTGCCACTAAAGGGCGCTGTATATTGATAAACGGCCACTGCCAAATGCTCAAAAGCCTTGTCGCTTAGTACCTGTGTCACTGCATTCTTAAGCTCGTTAGCATGCAGCTTATTGTACTCTGGATTTTGCTTTATTTGCTCATTGCTCCCACTCATAATGCCGTCGGTAATGAGCAATGCGAGTGAAGACTTTCCTTTGGCTGCCAATTGTGCTGTAAGGCGAATGTCGTCGGCTATGACCGATTGGGCAGTAAAAGCCACATTCCCATTTGTTAAAAGGGCTATCCAATCGCCCTTGATTGTGTCGCCATTCGTAAGCTGTAGTTGTGTGCAGCTGGTGAGCCCTTTAATGTCAGCCACGATGTCGATAAATCGAGAAGTCTTTAAATACCCCTTCATGCTATCAGAGTTGTCGAGCACCATGGTAACTTGCTTCGCGGGTGTATCGGTATTTGCTGGCATTTGGGTTGGAGTCTTTCCGCTAGTGGCATTCCTTGAGCCTTTATCTCCTCCTCCAAAGATGAAGTAAACCAGACAAGCAATCGCCGCTAAGGCCACAATCCATATGATTGTCATTGAGGACCTTCCGCTTGGCTTACTGTGATTGTTTCTTGAGTTATTGCGTCCCATATTTTGCTTCTTTTTAATTAGGTGTAGCCATCACTTTTGTCTCGCCTATTATCTCGCCTTCAAAACGTATGGCAAGACTAAACACCTCAACAATCGTTTGGGGCGCCCATCGCTTGTCGTCGTTGGGGAAGAATTTCGACACCTTTGTCTCATTCATCCTTACGGGGGTATAAAGTCTTACATCGCTCACATCAAGCCCAATGGCATGGGCTGCTTGCAGCATGGCATCACGTAGCTTGTTAAATAGGGCCATGCTCTCCTTGCTCGTGCTCAGCATTTCGGGTAGCATTGTGGCATATTCATCTGCTGCAATCATGCATGCGCTCAAGAGCGAGCAAAGTTGAGTTTTGAGCAACTGCTTTAAGGTGGCCACCCGCTCTCCAGGTTGTCTCACTCCTTTTAGGCGTTTAAAGATCCACCCCTCGCGACATACAATCGCTGTGTCGGCCAGAAGTTTCACCTCGCTGCGCTGTTGCTCAATGTCTGCAATGATGGGTTGCAGGTTTTGGTTCAGTTTGCGTGCCACTCTCACCAAGTAATAATTGCGGTCGTCCTCTTTGCCTTCGGCATATTGCGCCATATTGTTTGCTTCCTGGCGCAATTTGTGACAGTTGTCGAGCACCACGGCCAATTGCTTCGCGTAAGCTTGCGTTTCGGGCCAATAGTCCACAGACTGTGAAAAGTAGGCTTGCGCTTGCTTTAGCTGCGTAATTTCGCTCGTCTTAAGGCTCAGCTCCGAACTTAAATTCTTGTTCTCCTTGTCCAAATCGTTGGCTCGGGTGCGCACCGCCATCTCTTCCTTCTTTGCCTTGTCCAGCTCATCCTTCACCTTGTTCAGCTCACGCTTCAGCTGCGCTGTCTCTTTTGACGATTGCGCACCGCTGCTCATCCAGTTAGTCAAGGCTTCTTTCTCATTTTTACGCTGCATTTGCAGCTTAGTTATGAGTTGTAGAGCCGGTTCGTTTTGCAGCACCCCATTCGTGGCCGAAGGTTTGTCCCTTTCAACCATCTGACTGGGTCTTTCATTCTCCTCGCGTACTTGTTCTTCAGAAGTTTGTGGCGTGTTCGTCTTTGCTGAGTTGTCTGCTGCAACGCCTTGATTTGCAGTAGCATTTAGCGCCTCTGCTAATTGTCGAAGCAAGTCATCGCCCTCCTCAAACTGGGCCGTAACGTCGGCTTGGGCCGCATTCCTCGTCTGCTCAGCCATCTGCTTAGGGGTAAGAATGGGGCGATAATACCTCGTGTGGCCATGTCGCGTAGTGTATTCGTGCGAGTATTCAGAGTTAGTGATGTCTGCTGTAAATACCGGCAGACGATAGATCAGTTGAGATCCTCTCTGCTCGTAATGATTGTGCAAATTATTTATGCTATCTTTCTTTAGATAGGGCTGATAGTAGTCTTCTAATATTTTCCCAAAATCACTCCACTCATTATAGTCGATGATAATGGTTTGCAGCAAAAACTCGTGCTTCGCTTTTTTGCTTGTCACACGCTTAGATTGCGCAGTCCCTTTCACTTTATTTTGTTGGGCTCCTTGTCCTTTATTGTTTTTCTTGCTCTTTCTCATAGTACGGAATCAATATTTCTTGATGCTCAGTTTATCCTTCTCTTCATCATTGAGGGAATCAGCATTAAATAGTTTGTTAAACTCCTTTTCGCTAACAAGGGTCACGGATCCGTTGCGTCTCTTCTTACGTTGATTACGCTTACGCAGTGAGTAGATCATGACAATAGTAATGCAAGCGCCTAGTAGCACCCCGACCACTAAAGCACTAATGCTATAGATGGATACTATTGGGGCACGTTGCGCTTCTTGGGGTTGGCTCTTTACAACCTTCTGTTGAGGTTGAATCTTTTGTTTCTTCTGGCCCTGTATGTCCTTTGTAGAGTCTGAATCCGTCTTTAAGCGGTCTTGAGTCGCTTTTTTATCCACTCGTGCCGAATCCGGATTTGCCGCATAGCAAGGCATGGTGGCCATAGTGCCAAGCGATAAGGCAAACGTCAAGGTGAGAGCCGCTATCCATCGAGGCGATAGGAAAGGTCTGTCTAATGTACTCATATCGAGATATTTTTAGTGTTTAAGTAAGAAGTTCTAACTCTATTCTGTGCCATCTGTTTACATGCGAGATGAACGATTGGAATTGGTATCCTTAGAAGGCTGCACGTAGGGTGTGGCAGGTTGAGCTGGGTTGCCCTTCCTAGAGTGTGCATGGTGCGTTCTTTCCATGTAGACAGAGGCTTCGGCTTTATTTGCCGGTGTGGTTGTGGCAAACACGTAAGGCCAATCATTTTCCTTTGTAATGTCGCGGCCCTGTACTTGAATGTCGCTTATGCCTTTCTCTTCGCCCGTGTCAAACATCACTCTGCAGTTCACCATGTTGTTGCGTGTCACGCTCATTTCCACGGTTTGCACGAGCGTGGTGGCAGTAATGGTGCCAATAAAGTTCACCTTGTGGCGGTTCTCTTCAGCAAAGATGTTGTCGCTATGTCCGCTACCCATCACTTGGTAGAAGTTTATCTGATTGCCATCAGCATCAAAGCTATCGTCTACATCCGTCATCATGGCCGATAGAGCGCCTGAGTCTGTGAATCGCTCATTTTGTTCCAACAGCACATTCAAGTTGGCCTTACCATTTGCTGTAAGTTTAAAGCCGTAGGCTGAGGCCAGACGAGAGTTGTCGAGCGTGATCAAACTATTGTATATGCCATACCAGCAAGCGCCATAGGCCACGGCCGTCTTCACCTGCTCATCGTTAAGATCAAAGGTACTCACCTTGCCTAGTCGGCCCTGTACATGGTCGCGCACCTTGGGGAATAGCGAACTTCTTCCGCTGAAGATTAGCGTGTCGATGGCCTGCCCCTTCACATCGGGATAGTCCAAGATTTCGTTCATCACATCGTCAATGTTGGCGTAGACGAACTTTTCAAGTTCTTCGGAGTCGAGCACCTTGGCATAGGCGCCTCGTCCGAAGTAAGGATTCGTGTCACTATAAGGCGAAACATACCGTACTGTAGTATCTTGTAGTAGTTGACCCACAAAGTTTGCGAAGCTCACTTCGTTCAAGAATTTTGAATAAGGGTGTGCGTGGCCCACCTTCTCAAATGATATAAGATCCTTCTTAATGGCCAGCATTTGTTTGAGCAGCTCCACCTTGTGGTCTAGCTCATAGTCGCGGCGCTGCTGCTCATTGCTCCAGCCCTTCACATCTTGCGTTAGCAAATGTTCCATCAAGGCCACATCAATATTGTCGCCGCCCACATTGTAGCCAATGCGTCCGAGGGTTTCCACGTGATAGTAGAGTGAGCCGCCCCGTTGCGTGTAAGTAACGCGGAACACGCTCAGGTTAATGGTGGCACCCCCCATGTCGTATACCATCACCGTCTCTGTGCCCGGCTTTTGGTAGCTATAGTTTCGGCTCAGGTAGTTGAAGAGCACGGCTTCAGCCTCATAGATAAAGCGCACCTCATGGTAATTGTCAAGTCGGCGGATGCTATCCACCATGTCGAGGATTTTAGGCAACGTATAGTTGTTAGGAATGGCCACCACGGCACGTTGGGCAAATCCATTGTTGCCCACATAGCGTGTCAAGTCGCTAGGTTTTAGGGATCGAATATTATTTTCCAAATCTTTTTGCAAGCCCTTCACAAGCAAGTAAGCCAAGTCTTTTCCTTTAAAATGGCGTGTGGTATGTCCGCCACCGCTACTTTTGCCCACTTGAGCTTCAATGTCATTCTCGTAGCCTAAGAGCTTTTTGATGCTGCGGAACACGGGCGTATGATCGTTCACCATAGCCTCTTCGTTGGTATCGGCATCACCTCCGTAGCTATAATCCTTGCCGGGGATGAGCTCTTCTAAAGGTTTATTGCCAAAGTTCTTGTTAAGGCCCAAGCACGAGGGAATGATCTCCTTGCTTGCAGCTCCCGTGGCCATGAGAATGGCTGGATCGTCGAGCGTGCCACCTGTGTTGCCAAAGGCCACGCACGAGCCCGTGGTACCAGGGTCGAAGCCCACCCAAGCTGTGCCTAGGTTTTGCGTAAAGTAAAAGTCGAGACTGTTATCGTGATCCACGTCAATGTGGCGCCAAGTGCCAAACACATCGCTGTCCACCTTAAAGTCGAGGTCGGCATGGCAAGTGGTGAGCTCGGCAGGCGAAATCTTGTTTGTGTCGATCACCATCTTAAGTATAAAGCTGAATTGGCGCGCGCCTGTCTTTTCAATACGTGCCCAGTCTGAGCCCACTTGTCTATTGTTAATATAATATGTGATGCCCTCTTGCGGAAGCAGATTTTGCAGCCGCACGTAGAGTTTGGTCTTTACGCCCACTGCAAACGATTTTGCGTTGTAAATTTCGCCTTCGATCTTGATGCTTCGTGTGGCATCGGCCCCATCGGAATAAAACCAGCAGGGGAACTCCGTAGCCCCATGCTCAGAGGTAATGTTGGTAAACTTTTGTGCAAAGCGTCCGATAGTCACTTCAACGCGCTTGTTGCGTCCACGATAGAGCAGGGTGAATACCACCCCAAGTAAAATAATAACAAGGATAGCAATGGTCATGTTGCGACGCAGAGTTTGGTTAATATAAGTAATGTCGTTAGCGTTAATGTCGCGTTGAGCGGAATACATAAAGGGCAGTAAGTCCGCTCCATCCACGTGAGCGTGGGTATAAAGGTTGTAGCTCACTGTTAGGTTGTCTCCTCCCAAGGAGGTTGTGCCGAGATCAATCTTTTGCTTGTCGATGTGGTATTCGCGTGTGGCATCATCGTAAGCATAGTCTGTGCTGTCTATCACCTGTTGTGCCAACACTTCGTTGCCCCGGCTTACCACCAATTCTATTTTGTCAAGCCTTACCGACTCATCTTTATTAAATGAGATAGTGGCAGGGCTAATGCTAAACACGCTGCCTTTAGATTGGTCGACGTTCACGTTCGACACCAAGAATAGGGGAGAGTGTAATATCGATTGCTTCACAGCCAAAGCGGTGGCCTTGGCCACCACACGCTGAGCATTGGTGCCCGCCACGATATGGGCTAGTTCTACTTCTGTATAAGGGTTCTTAATCTCATTTACGTGCTGCTCTACATAGTTCACGTAGGTAGCCCTACCCGCCATGAGTGAATTGAGCACATTGTGGTCGGCGCTCCCATTCTGATTGAAAGCCCCCGACTTGAAGTCGCTCACTGTGATCACGATAAACTGCTGTGCGGGCACCTCGGCACTGATGCGCTCAAACACCAAGGGATAGATGTAATAGGAAAGTGTTATGCCCGAGTGCTGACGTATTAATTGCTTCAGCGGATCGTTGGAACCAAACAAGGGGTAAACCTTGTGCTTCATAAAAAGGTCAAAATCCGTGCCCGAGGATCGGAAGTCCGTGCGTGGACTAATTAAGCAATCGAGCATTTTATTATACACCGCATCCTTGTCCGCCCCATTGAGGACCATGCTGTGAATGGTCTTAAATGCATTCGTTCCAGCGTGCTTCAACGTGCCAGGCAAGGCAAAGGCCACCACTGTCAGTTGGTCGTGCTGGGGGTCGAAGGCTGGAATGTTTTGTACGGATGTCTCTGCGGTATTAACGTGGGTTGGTGTTTTCCCTTTCAACCAATCATTTAAGGCTATATATACGTAGTCAAGTTGTGGGTAAAGGCTGACTGTCTGGTCTACTAATAATACAAAATGCCGCTGATAGGCATTGGGCGCAGATGGTTGAGCCGCAGGCGCGACTTGTGCTTGTATGGGGCAAATATTGCAAAGCCACATACATAGCATCAACCAAGCATAAAGCCATAAGCCATTTTTGTGTTTTTCCCTTCTATTAGCTTTGTGCTGTGCTTTGGGGTGTTTCATCATCGGAATAGATCTTTTAAATTGCAACGCGAATATAAACATTTAGTTTTTACCCCCCCCATTTACATATACTTTAACATAAAAAACATTATCCTTTCCTAAAGAGTCTCGTATGGTGCGGGTGGGGAAGAG
>OJKP01000083.1_pt1 | contig 75855 bp, 55 predicted proteins | sample 1596521 | NCBI WGS metagenome assembly OJKP01 (sample SAMEA4350130, study PRJEB24818) | metagenome | biome: human; feature: gut; material: faeces | place: Denmark | collected 2013-09
CGCATCTCCACCTTCACCACCTCTTTCTTCAGCAGTGCAGAGAGGATGGTCTTTGATATGCGTTCGTCAGACATTATGTATTTGAACACGGAGTCGTAAATCGGATTGGCTACATGTAATATCATATACGATGGCGTTTACAGGTTATTATATTTGCAAACTTACACATTTTATGTGAATTACGGACACTTACATCACTTTTTTTTAGGGACGTTCCACAGAAAAGTGTCATTCGGCTTTTTATCATATATAATTCTCCCCAGGACGTGGGGAATGAAACCCCACAATAGGGGGAACTGTTCCCCACGCTGTGGGGGAAAAATCAAGGTCAGGAAACATAGTTGGAAACTTGCCTAATAGAAAGAACAAGAGACATGTCACCTCGTATACAAAATAAAAGATGGAAAGCTACACATTGAACTTTCCATCTTTTATTATTTAATAGAATTAAAATCTATATCATTACTCTGCCGGAATCCAGCGTGGGTCACCGAGATTCTTGTAAAAAGAGTTCTGCACTGTAAAGTCTGCACCAGTCTTGGCAGGATTAGCCCAGAGCTGGCCAGATGTCTCAGAAATCTGAGAACCGATTTCATAACCATTGTTCCAGTTGAAGTCGCTTGTATATACTGTACCTGTAGCGTCGATATCCTTCAGACTGCTACCCTTCACTGTCTGCGCTGCATCTTTGAAGTCGTAGTATGCTCCGATGAGAGAGTTTGTACATGCTACTGTGACTCCCGTCTGTTTCTGCAAGTCGAAGTATGGCTTGGTAGCAGGAACACAGTTCCAGATTGTGCAGTGGTCGAGAGTAATAGAGAAGTTAGCCTGGCTTGTATTCGTCAACACAGAGTTGATTGTGTTGAGAGTACTGTTGGTAATGCTGACTGTTCCCAAAGTCAATGATTTCTGGTCCTTGGTATTCACGATACCATAAGTACCAATGTTTGTCAAGACACAGTCATTTATCTTGATAGCATTGACAGTAGAATTCACGATACTCTGGAAACGGAAGATACCACGGATATCCTTAACGTCACACTTCTCCATCTCGAGAGAGTTGAGAGTGAAAGTACCAGACTGGTTCAATACGTAACCGTCTGAGTTGGCACCATACTGGAGGTTGAGGTTATAGAAACGGACAACATCCATGCTTGATGACTCGAAGGAAACGCCCTTGAAGTTGACAGTTGCCTTAGACTCGCCGGCTGCTCCCCAGAAATATACAGACTTGATATTCTCCGGAACCTTGATTGTAGAGGTCTGTGCCTCCTCATTCAGAGCGGTATATTCCATTCCCTGTGGGAATACAACAACAACCTTGTCTGAAGTGGCATTAGCAAGAAGGTCTTTCACGTCATCGCCAGCAGCTACGTTGATAACCTCGTATCCGTCAGGGAAAGGTTCAGTGGTAGTGAACTTCATCTTACCACGAACGTTCTCGCCGTTGAGCAGCTGCACAGTGTAAGAAGTCTTTGCATTGAGACCACTGATTGTGAGTTCACCGGCAGCAACCTCGTCTGCAGTTACAGGCTGTGAAACGAGCACCTCATCGTCTTTTACAATCTGTGCTTCAGTAATCTGTTTGCCAGCCTTGAAGCTGACCTTCACGGTCTTTGAACCAGGCACAACATCGAGGATAATCTGCTCAGACTTGGTTGTGAAGCTATAGTTTGATTCTGTATCATCAAGATACTTCCATGTAGAGCCCTTGCCGTTTGTAGCGCAGCTCTTGATACGGAAGTAATACTTTGTAGAACCCTCAAGTCCTGTCATAGTGTAAGGAGAAGTAGTGATTCTCGCATCCTCCTTGTCACCGAAATAGATGCTATGCTCAGTTGTTTCAACCTCATCGAAAAGAGTGTCGGTGCTGATTTCTATAACATAGAACTCAGCATCTGGCATCTTCTTGAATGTAACCTCAGCCTGGTCCTCACCTGGGCTTACGGAAACCTTGGAGGAATGGAACAGACGGTCGTAAGCAGGATCAACGTCCCAGTCGTTCGTCTCAGTACAAGCGGTGAACGAAGCACCTCCGAGGAGCATCATAGCTCCGAAGAGAGCCTTGCTTATAATTGATTTATTCAGTTTCATCTTGATTTCTAAAATTTAAAATTATTTATGGAGGAATCCATAAGAATTCTGCAATGAACCCTCAGACTCGTTGATGGTACTGCTGTAGATTGGCAGGAGATAGCGGTTCTTCACCTTCTCATTCAAGCCACCGCTGATGAACTCGAGGTTTGCTACATTAGTCTTTTTGGTGTTAGACTCCTTAGCCTCGTCGCCCCAGAATGTAACATACTTATAGTCAGCAGCATTCTCAGGAGCCTCGGTGTCATACCAGCGTACAGACTTCATATCGATCTTCACGAGTCCGTTCTCTGTATAAGTCTTATAGTAGAGCTTTGTAGGATACTCATAAATCTGAGTCATATAGTCATTCTTCATCTGGTCGATCTTGGCGCTAAGCAAGTTCCAACGCTCAAGCTCGTACTTACGAACACCCTCACCAGCGAACTCCAGAGCGTTCTCGTCAACGATGGCGTTGAAGAAAGCGTCCTTGTCTGAAGAGATACCATCGATATAAGCCTTTGCCTCAGCCTTGTCAGCGTCAGCATAGGCACGCTCGTGAACGAGAGCAAGAGCCTGACGGGCAGTCAGACCGCAACCGCCGGTAGCGACATCAGGATTACCGTTGAGTTCGTTCATCACCTCAGCATACCAAAGAAGGACCTGAGAGTAACGAAGCTTCACATAGTTGATACCAGTACCGAACTTGGCATTCTTGATCTTTGCGATAGCAGACCAGTCGTCGCTGAACTTGCGAACGTCCCACTTTCCGCAATAGATGTTGAATGGTTTGTTGCCGAGCATAGTCTCTGTGGTAACGCCATTGTCAACCTTGATTTCGAAGTTGGCACATGTAACGTCGCGACGAGTATCCTTGCCGCTGTGGTCGTACTTCCAGAAGAGAGTAGAAGGCAACTGAACGTTAGCTGAAGAGTTTCCCTTCAGAGCATAAGCACAGTTGTCAGCAAAACGCACACCGATACCATAGCCCAACTCGCTGGAGTTGCCCAATCCCATAGGAACCTCGAAAAGGTTCTCCTGATACTGGGTGTCGAGAGTCTGCTTGTTGATGAGTGTCCACTCATCCTCGAAGCTTGGGTTCAGTTGGTGCTTGCCAGAACTGATGACAGCATTGAGATGTGTCAGCGCAAGGTTGTAATACTTCACGCGGTCTTCATCGCTGCAACGCTGTGTAGGATATGTAGGATCACTATTCTCTGTAGCTGTTACATATCCCTCCTTTGCAGCCTCACGGATAGCCCAGCCAGAACGCTGAAGTGCGATCTGAGCGAGAAGAGCGTGAGCATAACCCTTTGTGGCATGCTCTGTGGTATAGCTGCTCTGACCAGCCCAAGGCAGATAGTTGATTGCCTCTTCAAGGTCATTGATAAGATAGTCCATGATCACGTCACGGTCTGTCTTGCCGGTATTGATGTTAGAGAGGTCGTTCTTTGTAGGCTCTGTCTTGAATGGAACATCACCCCAGTTACGTATCAACTCATGATAAAGCATAGCTCTGAGAGTGAGCGCCTCGCCCTTATACTGAAGGAGCTGCTTTTCTGACTTATCAGTTGTCTCTGGAGAAATTCCCTTAAGACCCTCAATGATGTTGTTGCAATACTCAATACTCTCATAGAGGTGATCCCATGCATCACGAGACTTTGCGAAAGAAGCGTCGTTGTCGGCATAATAGTTGTTCAGATCACGGCCCTTACCCTCAGCCTTGGCATTCGACTCGCCATAGGCATTAGCAAACTCAACGTCGGAGTTAGTCATAAAGGTATAGCAAAGCACCTGAGAATATGTGTAGTCCTCACATAGAAGACCATATGCCTTGTTGAGCACATTCTTGGTATAATATGTTGACTGCCAAACGTTGCTTGCGTCGGTGTCTGACGGTGATTTCTGGTCAAGGAAGTCGCTGCACGAAGAGAACGTAGCAATGGCGACACCTCCCAACAATATCGTCTTTAATATATTTTTCATTTTGTTTTACTCCTTATTATATATTAGAATGATACGTTAACTCCGAATACATACAGACGGCTCTTAGGATAAGAAGCATAGTCTACACCCGGAGACATTGGAGACTTCTTGCTACTTGAGTCAACCTCTGGGTCGTTGCCTGAGTAACCTGTGATAGTAAGAAGGTTGTAGCCTGTGAAATAGAAACGCACGTTATTGAGGAACAAGTTCTTGAGCAATGACTTAGGAAGCGTGTAACCGATTGTGAGATTCTGAAGACGCAGGAAAGAAGCGCTCTCCACGAAGTAGTCGAGAAGATACATCTTGCTTACAGATACAGGGTTGTAGATGCTTGCGTTAGCGTTGATCTCGTTCAAGCGAGCGATAACGTTAGCCTCGTCACCACCATAATACTGTGCTACGTTTGTCGGATTAGCCAATGACAGACCGTTTGCAGGGTCGATGTTTGTATATCTATTCAGGAAATCACGGTTGAGGTTATATCCCTTGCGTGTATCGTGGAAGAATGAAGAACCGAGCTTTGTTCCGTTCACGATCTTGTTGCCGAACTGATAGTTGAAGAATACAGAAGCGTCGAAGCCGTAGAATGTAGCGTTGAAACCGAAACCACCAGCCCATGGAGCGATGGTGTTGCCGAGCTTCTCCTTAACCACATTGCCTTCCTCGTCAACCTTCAGCTTTGGAGAACCAGGCTGCAGAGTACCGATTACTGTAGAGCTCTTGTCGAGCAGACCCTCGCGGAGCTGCCATTTCTTGCCATCCCATGTGAGTTCACCGTTAGGATTCTTCTCTGCATCGTATGCTGTATAGTAGCCACGTAGTCTGTAGCCCCATACTTCACCAAGGGAACCTCCCTCAACGACACGGAAGTTCTGACCTGTGTTCACGTCAGGAATAGTGTAGTTTGTATCCCACTCAGAACCAGTGTTCAACTCGTCGATCTTGTTCTTGTTGTAAGAGATGTTTGCAGTCATGCTGAGAGTGAAGTTCTTCTTCTCGATGATTGAAGCATTCACAGCGAACTCAACACCCTTGTTAGATGTCTGACCGAAGTTCTTGTACATGAAATTATAACCAGAGCTTGAAGAAATCTTGCTCAGCATCAGAAGGTCTTTGGTAGTATTCCAATATAAATCCAAGTTACCGTTGATACGGCTGTTGAAGAATCCGAAGTCGAAACCGAGGTTACGGGTGATAGTAGTCTCCCACTTCAGGTCATTGTTTGACTTTGAGTTTCCGAGTTCCATCACAGTTCCCATCTCGCCACCGAAATATGGCTCTTTCAGTTTGCTGTAGTCGTTAGGGAAAGAGAATGGCTGATAGATGCTGCCAGAAGGGATACGGTTATTACCGGCCTCACCATAGCTCAGACGGAGCTTCAAGTTAGAAAGCCAGTCAACAGACTTCATGAAGTTCTCCTCGCTGATACGCCATCCGAGGGCTACAGCAGGGAAGAAGCCCCAACGGTTGCCAGAAGCGAACTTGCTTGAACCGTCGGCACGGAATGTAGCTGTCAAAAGATATTTGTCGGCATAGGTATAGTTCACACGTCCGAAGAAAGACGCCATATTGTCCTTGGCACCGATTCTGTTGGCGTTAGGCTGAGCCTCGCCAGCACCCTGGTGGGCGAGTACCTCACCGATAGAGAAATCTGTAGGGAAATTGATTGTAGAAGAATAATAATCCTTCTGCAATGAGCTTGACCACTCCTGACCAACCAACACATTCAAACGGTCGCCCTTTGCGAAGGCATCCTTGGTATCGTATGTCAGGGTGTTGGCGTTACGCCAGTTGCGCACGTCTGTGCGGGAGAACTTAGACTTTGGAGCACCGGCACCAGTATTGTCGTTACGTGTAGCGAGCTTGTCCCAAGCCTGGTCAGTATTTTCAAATCTCCATGTGAAACCTAATTCAGAGCGGAAAGTGAAATGCTTGAACGGCTTCCAGTTCAAACCTGCGTTGTAGTCCTGACGGAAACGACGCTGCTGCTTGTAAGTACCGCTCATACGGTCGTATGGATTGATATCGGTATTTGACGACTCGTCAGCATCGTCATCACTTGATGCGTTAAGTGGTTCAACAGGACGGTATGTGATTGCCTTGTTGATGATTGAGTTTGAGGCGCTTGCGTCGTTGGTATCGCCACCTGAGTTAAGACCGTCGACTACAGAATATGCCAAACGGGCATTGAAGTCGAGTGTCAACCATTTGTTCAACTTGCTGTTCAACTTGGCATTGACGTTGTTCTTGCTGAAGTTTGAACCCATCATGATGCTCTTGTCGTCGGTACGAGAATAGCTGACGTTGAACTTTGTCTCTTTGGAGCCACCGCTTACAGATATGTTGTAAATCTGCTGCAGACCGGTTCTGCCGAAGAGCTCATCCTGCCAGTTGCGACCGGTAACAGACTTCCAGATATCCATATCTCTCCAGTCACCATACTCCTGCTCCTTGCCATACTGAGTCTCATACTGATACTTGGCATAGTCGTATGGAGAGAGGACGTCGAGTTCCTTCATCACCTTGCGCACACCGAGAGAAGCTCCAAAGTTCACCTGTACTTTGCCTTCCTTACCGCTCTTGGTTGTAACGATTACAACACCGTTGGCACCACGTGCACCATAGATAGCCGTTGAAGAAGCATCCTTCAACACGTCGATGCTCTCGATATCGTTAGGCGCAATGTCGCTGATTGAGCTGACAGGGAACCCGTCAACGATGTAGAGAGGAGAGTTGTCCTGAGAAAGAGAACCACCACCACGCACACGAATCTTCACATCGGCATCTGGTGAACCTTCTGTTGTAGTAACAGTCACACCAGCCATCTTACCCTGGATAGCCTCAGAGGCTGTAGATACAGGGATGTTTGCCAAATCCTTGGCGCTGACAGAAGTGACAGAACCGGTAAGGTCCTTTTTCTTGACCGTACCGTAACCGATTACAACGACATCATTCAAGGTCGTCGCTTCGTCCTCCATTACGATGTTAACACTGCTCTTGCCGCTAACATTGACAGTTGCAGTCTTCATACCGATGTATGAAACTGTAATCTGTTTGCCACCGGAAAGTTTGATGGAGAAGTTACCGTCAAGATCGGTAACAGCCATGTTCTTGGCTCCTTTCTCCTGGATGGTAGCTCCGATGATCGGCTCACCAGTGCTATCCTTCACATTTCCTTTTAGCGACTGCGCTGACAGACTGCCTACGAAGAACAGCATAAGCGCAATAAGTCCTAGTCGAAAAGTTTTTAAATTACCAAACATAGTTTTTACTAATAAAAATAAAATAATTAAAAAGATATTGCAAAGTTACAATTTTTCAAAATATAAACAACATAAAGAGGTGTCAAACTGCACTTAATGCGTTAAAAACTCCACAAACCATATATATTTCAATGGCAAACAACTTGTTTTGCAATGAAAACATAAGGCAAAAGGAGCGCGCACCAAAAGAAGATGCGCGCACCCTTAAATATTTATACCAATGAAAAACCTCTATAAATTACTTCACGATTTTAGTCGTTTTCATGCTGCCGTCATTCATTTTCTGAACCATGATAAGCACACCACGCTGACTGCCGTCGACACGCGCACCCTGGAGGTCATAGAACATTGTAGATACAACATTCTCGCCATCCACTTTCATGCTGTTGATGCCTGTGGTAGTTGTTGAACCTCCACCGAAGCCTCCCATTGCATTTGCGGCACGCACGAGATAATCGGCAGCTTTCTTGCCCTCGGCAACCGTCCATGATGTAGACGATGTCATGCCAACGAACAGCTCATCGCAGAACACTGCGTATGCCTTAGCTCCTTCGGATGCAGCCCATGTAATGGTGTTGCCTTCGGATGCCAAGAGGCCGAGTCCCACCTGTGCACAGTCTGCATCAGGAGTCCATGTAGGGAACACTTTGTCAAGAGCATACTCAACCGCCTGGTCAGCAGTGAGAATTGTCTCCATCTCGTTTACTTTATTGTCCTTTGTGAACTTCAGCACGTTAGAAGCAGGAGAAACCACATTGCCCTGGGCATCCATTGTGTTAAACTCTACGAATTTGTCGGCAGGAACGTTCATTCCACCAACAGTGAAACGGTCCTTGATAATCATGTCTGGCTGAAGAAGAGTTGTGTTCAAGTATGCCAAACGAGGTGTTCCTCCCCAGGCACGACCATAGTTGAAGGTCTCTGCATAGTTATCTACAACACATTCGTTCATCACGTAGCCCCATTTTGAACCGTCTGTATAAGGAGCTGCTATAGTACAACCACCCTTACCATCTGCACTACGTTTCTCAACAACGAACTTACACCTATTATAATATACATCGCCACCACCGCAGAGGAAGTCAACAGTACCATGGATTTCTGAGTCTTCCCAATAATACTTACCTCCATTGTTGTTGCTATAGTATGTATCCTGATAAGAAAGCATCTTCACATTCTTGCAGATGGTTCCGTCACCCTTGTCCTGCAGACAAACCGCACGACCGGCAGAACCAGAACTGTAGTAGTCAAGTGCGTTCTGAAGAGTCAGGTCCTGTATATATAGATTCTTTCCTGTAACATAGAGAGTCGCTGTTGTTCCGATTCCCTCGTTCTTCACATCCGGAGCATTCTTGATGATGGTCTTGTCCATGCTCTGACCGATGATAGAGATATTGTTTCCAGAAACAGCGGTCAGCGCAACCTTACCGAGGTCGTATGTTCCGTCTGGCAGGAAGATACATGTGCGCTCAGTAGCGCTGCTGTTTGCATTGGCAAGATCGAGCATAGTGAGGAAGTTGCCGCCGTTGCCTGGCTGGCAGACATAATATCCGAGTTCGTTCTTCTCAGTTGAAGCGTCGCCAAGGTTGGCAACAACGAGCTTGTGCATATACATGCCACCATCGGCAACGAGAGTAAGAGTTCCTGGCTCACCGGTATATTCAATGCTCTGCATCACACCGTCATTGCTCTTGTCGAGAGCTATCGAAGCGACCTCTGTTTCACCGTTCATGAGTTTCAGGTTAGCAGCACCGCTATATTTGCAGCCTGTAACGAAGATGAGAGAGTGACGGCCAGAGAGGATATCAATCTTATCGCCGTCGCTGAACGACCAGCCATGCTGCTTGTCGTGCCAAGCTCCACCTGTAGGACGGAAGCCTTCATGGTCTTCTGCATAGAAATATTGATCTGCGAGATTATAAGTATAGCGGTTTACGTCGCTTGGCACTTCAATGTCGGTTGCCACAGCGTAAAGGCTGGTAGGACCAGTCACGATGTCAGCAGTAGTATATTTGCGTCCGCCATCGCTCTTTACGAACCATCCACGGAACGCCTTTCCGTCGGCAACGATTACGCCGTCGCCGTTTCTCAAGTTTGCTATTGGAGAATCCTTCTCCACCTGCTGAACATCCTCAAGCACAGTACCGTCTGTATTATAATATGTGAGGGTATAGTCTGGCTTGAATGCCACTGTCAGTTTATATGTCACAGTCTTGTCGCCTGCAGCCACCACCACGGTAACGACAGTACTGTTGTCATCCACCTTATTATATTCAATGCTCTTGATTTCTCCATTGTCTGGAGTTCCGAACACTACAGGGTTGGCAGTCTCGTCTACCATCTGCTCCTTCTTTGAAATCTCGACGGTAGCACACATGTCGCCGTCTGCGTTTTCCTCACAGATATCAGCAGTCTGGTAATCAACTCCGTTGATTGTCACCTTGCCCAAAGCCGGAGTCTTCGAGAGGTCAACGAGTCCGTAGATGGCAAGTTCGAGAAGATATGCATTCTGGTTTGTTGTGATATTCTCAAAACGCAGTTTACAGTTTGTCTTGTTCACGTCAACATCAACATCGCATCCCGATGCCGGGTTGGCAACAGTGCTTGACACTACCACCCAGTCTGCATCACCGTCACCTTTGGCCAGGAGTTTCCATCCGCGGTTGCCACCTGTAGCACCATGACGGAAATGAACCTTAGTGACAGATGCCAAAGCCGAAGTCTCTATATATGGAGTCTCGCTCTTGGCAGCCATCAGCATACCGCCGTTCCAATCAGGGAATTTACCGGTATTGAAGTTTGTGGCACCAATCTGGGTATTGAAAACAGAGAAGGTAAGAGACTCATGACTGTATTTGGTATTCCATACCGCTGTTGTCACCTGCTTGTCGTCAGCCTTTGTCTCGTAAGCCCCCCAATCAGAGAAATCGGTGCTGTAGAGTTCTTTTGTAGCGATGGCTGAAACGAAAGTCACCTGCACTCCATAAAGATAACCACTATCAGTAGCCTTTATCTCTACATATCCTTTAGCCACTTCATCGGTTGTGGCGCGATGCTCGTTCACATCGGCTGTTGCTGCCACACCGCCAACGGTGTAACCGCGATAATTGGGATAGTTCTCCACTACTACGATGTCGCGGGTTGACTTTACCGGCACCTGCAGAATCGTGCCACTGTTGAACTGTGCGTTGTTTCTGCCGATACAATAGAGTTTGCCGTTGGTGGCATCTACATGCATCGACACGCCTTCAACTGTGGAAGGAATGTCAACTGTGGTCTTCTGATAGTTCGTAGTTTCCTGGATGCCTGCCGGCAGGTCGTTCTTGAAGTCCCATTTTGCAGTCACGTCACCCTGTGCCTTAACCGATACGGCAGACAACAAGGCTATGACGCAAAACGTCAATGTCCTTAGAAAATTGTTCATGCTTTGATATAGATTAGTTTGTTTATTATGGCAAAGTTAACTCATTTATTGGATATTTACAAATAAAGCTAAAAAAAACATCCCATTCATTGTAAAAAAAACAATGAACAGGATATTTATAGAGACATTTACATTTTCTTACTTGTTATTTTACCACGACCTTCAGACTTTCTTTCTGGTTCTTGCCATTGACTTTCAGTATTATCATACCATTTGACTTTGGTAGATAAATGCTTGTGTTGGTTCCGTTGAAGTCGTGTTTGCCCAGGAGCATCCCGTCGGAATCGTAAGCGCTGATGACGAATTTGTCTTTTGCCTGTGCACCGTCAACACTGACAATCACCTGACCGTTGAAAGCCTGAACGAGACGAACCTTCTTGCCGTTGCTCTCACTGTTCTGAATATAACCAATGCCGTTGGTGGCTGAACCGAATGCTACAGACTTGCTCTTCAAGCCAAGTTCAAAAGCACCGAGGTCTGGTGCGGCACCAGCATAGCGTATTGCTGGTATTCTGACGTTTTGTGAAGCATATTTTGTATTTTCGTCCACCACGGTGCCCTTGTCCACGAGCAGGGCATTGCCTTCCACGGGATGTGCCCAAGTGATGTTGTCCCACTGCAAATCGCCATTGGCGTCACGATCGGCAATAAGTTCTGCATAATTGTCTTCGTTTACCACATTCGACGGATCAACACTAAGGTCTGTCGTAACGAGGGTGCCGACTGAAATCTGGGTTCTTCCATATTTCGTGCTTTTCTCGCCAAGCTTAGTAGGGTCTTCATGATGTGTGTCCGTCTTCAGGTTGTCGTTGATGGATATACAGTTTGTTGCCACCAGTTCATGACCTGCCGCTATATCCTCATAGGCTCTATACGAATATGATTTCTTGAGCGTAAGACCGTCTAAGCTTTTCAGAGCATAGCCTGTACAGTTGTTCATGATGATGTCGCCTGAGTTATGGTTCTGGTCGAATCCCTTGTTCACATTGTTTACTGCGATGCAGCGGTTCAAAACCACGTTCATCGCTCCCTGGTCTGAACCACACTTGAATCCGTTACCATTTCCTTCAGTCAAGACACCATTGATAATAGCGTTTTCGTAAGCGAGACAGTTTTCAAACACTATCGTGACATTGTCCTTGAAGCCTCCGCTTTTCTTGAAGAACACGTCGTAGCCATCGTCTGAATTGTTGTATGCACGGCAGCCATAGAAATAATTTCCTGTTCCCACGGAAATCTTCGGTGCGAAACCGTCGGCATCACCATCTCCTTCGTCCTTGTTTTCAAAAGCGTCGCAGTTGAGGATATAGTTATAGGCTCCGAGATTCTTTATCTGAACGCCCGTATCACCGTTTCTATAGAATTTGCAATCTTCAATGATGTTGTCGTGGGCATCCTGTGTCCTGTTCTGGATGTCTGTTGACGAACCGCCGGTCGGCTTGTTGCGCTCGATGAGCAGTCCGTTGTCACTGGCGTTTGTCACGTCAACATGATAGAAATGCCAGTAAGACGAGGTGAGGCGTATTCCCTGGTATGGGTTGTCGCTATGCGAATGGTACGGATGGTCGCAGTTAATCACGGCGCGCCCGTCGAGGCAGACCAGCGAATTGTAATTGTCTGCCGTACCATTGCGGTCGTTGATGTTTATGCGTGCCGTAGGACGGTATTCTCCGGCTGCGAGACAGATTGTTGTTCCTGGATCCACGGCTTTGTCTATGGCAATCTGAATGCTGGCAAGTGCCGTCTCCGGTGTCAGTCCGTCGTTGGCGTCGCTTCCCGTCGGTGAGACATAGATCTTTGGTCCTGAGCCCAACTTTGCCGTTGCTATGGGTGCATCTCCCGTCATATAGTCGAGACCGGGTGTCTGGTCGTTCGGATTGTCGGGGTTGTCGGGCGATGTACCACCGCCTCCTCCTATGGTTTCCTCATCGCCGACGGCAAGGCTATAGATATACATTCCTCCTGTGATGCCTACCACTACGTCGCCATCAGCAACTATCTTACCGCTGCCCTGCTGATGTTCTTTTCCTGTAGAGGCAGGGAACGTGCCTTCAAGATTGACAAGAGCAAGCGAACGGGTTGACGACTTGTTAGAAGTGCAGTATTCTATCTTCACCATCTCTCCCGCCTTGCGGTTGGGAATCACGAGCGAAGACGCATCACCGAGCCACAACGCACCGGTGCTGCCGCCAAGTCTCAAATTACCATTGTCATTGGCAGTAATCGTGAAAGTCAATCCCTTAGCTACATCAAGTACCGTATCGTTGGCCTTCACTGGCGCATTGTCCATGGCGAGAACATAGCAATAACGATTCTTTGAATCTTTCTTCCAGTTTGCATCACCGGAAATCAAACTTACATCAGCCTGCGAGACAGAGGTAAACGACCACGACCGATTGTCTGATTCTACATCTTGAGCCGAAAGTGTGGCACAAGACATTACCGTGGCTACAAGAGCCCATAATTGTTTCATAGAATAAGTATTAATGTTAGTAGATTACTATATATATTGTTTTCTTTCATCTTGTCACTCCAAGATGTATGATCAGCATTGCAAATATAGTAAAATACAGACAATCTTATTCCAATGTAAGGCAAGTTATCGACGTAAACGTTTACGCCCAAATTATCAATTCCAACAATCCATAATTGCCGATATATGTAAAAGGCCGGATAGTGTGCAAAGGGGCAAAGGAGCCCCTTTCCCTTAGTATTTGTTCCCTATTCTCATCCTATTTCCGCTTGCGGCGGAAATAAAGCAGGTAACCTGTCACAGGCAGCGAAGCTCCGATGAGACTGACCATGAAAGTGATGATCTTCGTTATCATTCCTCCCCACGAACCGATGTGGAGTTGATGGAAGACCTGCATCATCTCCGTTCCCTTCGGCACAAGTTTCAGACCGAAGCCCAAGCCTGTTACGGCGAGAAGCATCAGCCAAAGGAGTGCCCACCAGCCAAGACTGACATGAAGGTCGAACAGGCTGCGCTTGCCTCCCTTGCCCCACTCCACCTTGAAGCGCTGACACAGCTGCTTGCCGTTTTGGGGCAGGAATACGAATACTCCGCTTATCAGTATAAAGACAAACAACAATGTGGTGTAGGTGACAATAATCTTGCCCACCGGTCCCATCATGAGTCCGGTGTGGAATTTGGTGACATAGGAGAAGAAGTCTCTCTTTGTAGTAGTACCGTATGGTGCATCCTTGGTAGGAGACTTGGTCTTCAATGCGTCCTTGCCCTTTGCCACAGACTTATCCTCTACAGAAGATTCTTTCTTGGATGCCGGTGCGCCCTTACCAATGACGTCATCCTTTGCAGAAGGTGAGGGATGGCATTTTTCTCTCGAAGAACACTTGCCGCAGCCGTCGGGAGAACATTGGTGGGGAGCTGCTGCCTTTTCCTTTCGGAAAGAAGCTGTCGCGTCTTTTGCGCCTTTTCCCTTTATGGCATTGTCTGTTTTTCCTCCTTTGTCGCCCTTGGCGTGCGGAGCAACGACTCTTGGCATTCCGAGAGCATTCCTTATCTCATTCTTGAACACGAGGGTGGCTCCCGACAGGCAGATAAGCATTATGATAACGCCCAAGGGCAATGAGAGCCACAGATGGATTTTCAGAAGTATTTTCTTTGTCATAGATGTTCTTTTTATCAAAACAGCACAAGGAGAGCAGAGAACCAAAACATGATGATTCTGCCACTCTCCTTAGCATAACGTAAAAATGTCTGTTTTATTTTGCGAAATTCACCTTTAGTCCTACTACTAGCATTCTGCCCGGTGAATAGAGGGCAACTTTCTGCGAAGGAGTGTCGATGCGATGGTCGGTCTTGTCGAAGATATTGTCGATGCCGATGCTTGGAACGAGCTTGAACATCCTGCCCACCGTGAAGGTATGGGTGGTGTTCAGATTTATCACTCCATAGCCTGGTGCGTCTTCATAGGCCGGATAATAGGTGGCTGACTGGAAGCGGCCGTTGAGGTTCACGCCAAGGGTATAGTTGCGCCAGGTGTGGTTGTAGTTGAGACCTGCCGTCAGACTGTTCTTGAATGTTCGCTCAAGTACTGTCCATGTGCCGGATGTCTTTGAACGGCCGTTGGTGTAGGCATAGTTCACAATGAGTGAGAGGTCGTCGGTGAGGCTCACCGTGGCATTTGCCTGCAATCCTCTCACCACGCCCTTGTTGCTGTTGATATAATGGCCGTAGGTCTTCAGCTGCGCCAACTGTTCGGCGGTAGCTTCAGGAAACTGCTTGGCGAGTTCGGCACGCACGTCATCGTCTACTGTGATGTTCTCCTTGACGATCATGTTGTCAACGAAGTTCATGTAGCCCATTACAGAGAGCGTAAGGAAGCGGTTGCTGTATTCTGCACTCAGAGAAACGTAGTTGCTGCGCTCTGCCTTGAGGCTTGTGTTTCCGAAGGTTATCACCGGACGCTTGCCCATGATCTTGAAGTAGTGGTAGTACAGTTCGTCGAGTCCCGGTGCACGGAAGCCACGTGAATAGGCTGCACGAAAACGGAAATTGCCTGGAGCATACATCAAGGCTACTTTCGGAGTGAAGTTGTTGCCGAAGGTGCCATGCTTGGTGTAACGCACGCCAAGGGTTGCACTAAGATTCCTTACAATCTCCATATCGTGCTGCACATAACCAGCAAGGGTATATACGTTGTTGTTCACATCTCCGCTTTTTGCCGTCAGGAAGTCGTTGCGCCAGTCGGCTCCGATGATTGTAGTTGCCTTGTCGTAGAAATGGAACACGCCCTTCAGCTCTGCCTCATAGTATTTCTGGAACTTGTTGCGCACGAAGTCACCCACGTCGTAGGTCTTTGTCGCCACCTGGTAGAGGTTTCCGTAATGGTAGTTGTCGTTCACAAAATCGAGAAGCAGCGAATGCTTGCCGAATTTATATTTCGCTCCTGCCTCCCAGCGCCATCCCTCGCTACGCATATCATAGTCGGAACCTCCCGTAATGTCGGTGCGGGAGTCAGGACGGTCGGTTAGTTTGTAGCTGTATGATCCGCCGGCATACATCGAGAAATTCTTTGCCGGCTTGATGTCGAAACGCTGGTTGATGACGTTTGAGTTGAAGCCGATGAACAGTGGGGCTATCGTTTCATACTCCTTTCCGTCGGCATCAACCGCCTTGCCGTTGTTCTGATAGCTGTCGGCTTCCTGATGGAAATACGAGGTGTGGGAATCCAGATATTTTGAAGTGACGTCGAGGTTCACTCCTTCTGAGAACTGTCCTTTTCCTGACACTCGTGTGTCTGAAGAAACAGCCACGTTGTCCATCGAATTCTCATCAGTGATGATGTTTATCACTCCACCGATGGCATCAGAACCATAAAGGGCTGAAGCTGCTCCATCGAGCACTTCAATACGTTTCACCTTCGACATGTTGATACGGGTGAGGTCCACATTGCCGGCGATGTCGCCTATCATCTTCTTGCCGTTGACAAGAACGAGCACGTATTTGTTTCCCAATCCGTTGACACGGATATATGAACCCATGGCGTTAGGGGTGAACGACACCTGTGGCATTAGCTTTGTCAGCACATCCTGGAAGTCTGTCGCTCCTGTTTCCTTGATTGCTTTCTGCGAAAGCACATGCACGGGTGTCGTGGTGGACTTCAGCAGCTGATGGTGACCGTTTCCTGTTACAACCACCGGGTTGAGGTCTATTGACTTGCGAATGTCGTTGTCGCCATCCGTTCCATCATATACATTACTTGCCACGGCATTTACGCAGCCCAATGAAGCGGCTACGGCAAAAAGTAGAATTCTGTTGTTCATTTAGTTATATTTGATGTTTCCTTATCGTATTTGTTTATTACCCATTTTAAAGTCTGAATCCAATCAATCCCCAATGACCGATTTGGGTAAAAAAAGACTAATACCTATTTTTATTATTTATGAAATGTTGCGTTGTTTGCCTTTCCTGAATCCACATCCTTTACCTGTGCGGCTATCTTACCTATTATCATTTCCTGTATTTCCTTCATTTCTCCGAGTCCTTTTCCAAACACTTCCACATGATAGCCTTTTGCCTGAAGCCGCTGCTTCCACACGCCGTCGATGTCATCCTTCTGATGGTTGCCTGCGATATAGAGCAGAGGGACGAGAAGCACATTGGGATTCCTGACGCCTGCCAGCTGCTTCTCCACATTATCGATTGTAGGGAAACCTTCTATCGTGCCCACATGCCACGATGGCTTACCCTCTGCTTTCAGCAGATAGTCTATCTGACTGTACATAGCATTTGCCGGACTGTCGCTGCCATGCCCCACGAGCACGACCTGCGTTTTTGTGGCATCCACAGATTTGTCTGTCAAAAGGCTCTTGTTTATCATCTCTATCATCATGCGGCAGTCATCCACAGAATATAGCAAAGGGCGAACTGCCGACACGGAGCGGAAGTCTTTCTTCACCCGGTTTACCTCCTTCTTCAGCATCTCCGTCATCACTCCGTCGAGGAGCATCGTGCTCTGCACTACGAGCTTGCTGCAACCCAGAGTCTTCAGGGAGTCGATGGCCTGTGAAACGGAAAGTTTCCTGACACCGCGCTTTGCAAGCATCTTTATAACCGACGGAGCGGAATATGCCTCAACGACGGCACAGTCGGTGAATGTCTCTGCCACACGGGCATTAAGCCTGTCGATGGTCTGCATACGAGAGTTGTCGTTTGAAGTGCCATAATGCACAAGAAGGATTCCTGTCTTACCGTTTTCTGCATTCTGCGCCATGCTTGTTGCAACGCAGAACAAGAATATAATTATCGTCAATATGTTTCTTTTCTTCATATCAAATGGAATATAATGGTTTTATTCATTGTCGATTCAGACAAAGACGAACGAAATACGTTACACCTGTCTTCTGAACCGCGGTGCAAAGTTAAAGACAATTGAATATATAGGCAATACCTAAAAACTATGATATTGAATAGGCGACGTGGAGATATACATCATTGATTCCACTACTTCCAAACTCGGCTGTAGAGGGCATGTCTATCCTGACGTAATTTCATTTTTCCGCAGGAAAGTATCATAGTATCATTCTCGGGCTTTACACAAGTACCCAAAGCCCTACAAATCAATAAGTTAAGGGCAATGATACTTTTCCGGTTATTTTACAGAAAAGTATCACTAAAGTATCATCGAAGTATCATTGCCAATCGGCACATCAGAATATTCCCCACGGCGTGGGGAATGAAACCCCACATAAGGGGGATTGATTCCCCACGCCGTGGGGGAAATCCGGAGCCTATGCTTTGCTCATCAAAAAAAATAGTTTACGATATCTCAACCACATGGTTTCGCTTCTCTCCATCTTTTCCTCTTTTCAGGAAAAGGATGAGACTGACACTATCGCCTACTTTCAAAGACTGGCGCATCTTGTCGTCGGCAACGGCAGAAAGACGGGCAAAGCCTTCTTCCGCCAGGGTGCCTTCCGGAGTGTCGGCGATTGGAGATGTTATGCGATAGCGCAGATAACCTTCGTCGGTATTCATATATGTTATCTCCGCCTTCATCGTTCCGAAGGCTTTCATACCTTCATCATGAGGCAGGACATTCGAGACTATGGCACTCTTGAACTTGTCTACTGCCGGTATGACAGGCGAGAAAACCACGAAATCCTGCTGCTTGACCATAAGTGTGGGCTTCTCTGCCACGAAATGTCGCGACAATGAATCGTATATATGATAATGACCGTGACCCATATCCACACCGTCTACATAACCTACCACGGACGGAAACGCATCAGCAATGTTTTTCTCTGACACCACTATCTCGTCTGCCCTCTCGTTGCCTTCCTTCGACACCCTTACCGACACAGAATACATCCGTCCCTGTATCTCCCACGGTTTGCATGGAAAGAGGTGGCTGCTCGCCACAAGTTCCATACCGTCTGAAGCCACAAGCTTGGCGAAGTAGCGGCGCTTGCCGTTCATCTGCTTCTCAAACACCTTGACGGCTACCATATCCTTGATGCTGTCAACGGGATGGGGCATCTCGCTCTGATGATGGAGGGCATACGACTGGAGTCTGCGCTCCACACGCTGCATGAGCGAAGGATAGCTGCGGCCGTCCTTTCCCGTCTGCCTCTGCTTGTCTTCTTCGCGCAGATATCTGTCGTAACCCCACATCTGCAGAAACTGCGGAAACTGGAAGTCGGCATACTCCGAACTGATCTTCACGGCGATGCCGAGAACACACGAATGCACCAGCGACGGACGGTCTACCGGCAGCTTGAGATATGCCACCAAAAGCATGCGCACCTGATGCGAGCCCATAGTGGTATAGTTGTTCTGCAAATAACGGTATATTTGCCATGCCGTGTCAACGGGATGACTGGCTGCGGTCTCAAGCGAAGCCAGCAGTTCATCCCATGAGCTGATAGTATCGGAGTCTTTCATAATATAGCGGTTTTAAAATATTGTTATGTAAGAAAAAGGAAAGGTCAGAGCTGAGAGAATTTCCTGATTCCCTTGGCATAATATTTCCACAGGATAGAGAAACTGCAGAAGCCCTGTATATCCTTGTTTTCAACCGACCTCGAGGCCTGTATGAAACTGCGGTCGTCTATGAAATCGTCTTTCCATTTCTTGAAATCTCTTCTCGCCTTCACGACAGCCTTGAAGTCCTTGAATTTCCTCTCCAGTATCAGCATCTGAAAGGCGGCGAGATAATCCAGAAACCAGCGCATACGCATCACTCCCTTGAGTTCGTCGTCGGTGAGATTCTTGTATAGCATAGTGAGGTTGTTGCGGAAATTGAGATAGGTCTTCATCGGATTTCCCTTTGGCAGCGTACCGCCTCCCACATGATATGCCACGCTGTCGGGCACGCAGTAACCGTCTTTTCCCATTATCCTCAACCGCCAGCAGAGGTCTATCTCCTCGCTGTGGGCAAAGAAGCGTCCGTCAAGACCGTCGGCACGCCAATAATCTTCGGAGCGAATCATGAGGCAGGCGCCTGTAGCCCATAGTATCTTGGTGGTATAGTCATACTGTCCGTCGTCGGTCTCAACGGTATTGAATATCCTGCCACGGCAGAAGGGATAGCCGTACTTGTCGATATATCCGCCTGACGCCCCGGCATATTCAAAAGAGTTGCGGTCTTTCTCAGAAAGCAGCTTGGGCTGACAGAAGGCTGCTTCGGGATGGCTGTCCATAAACTCGAGCAAAGGCACGAGCCAATGATGTGTCACCTCTACATCGCTGTTGAGGAGCACATAATATTCTGCGTCTATCTGCGTCAGCGCCTTGTTGTAGCCTTCGGCAAAGCCCCAGTTCTTCTCGAGCTGTATGGTGCGTACCTGCGGAAACTTCTCTTTCAGCATCTGCATGGAATTGTCGGTAGAGGCATTGTCGGCGACATATACCGTGGCGCCATCCTCTATGGAGTATTTCAAGACAGAGGGCAGGAACTTCTCCATCATCCCCACTCCATTCCAGTTGAGTATCACTATTGCTATCTTATCCATAGCGCTATGGTTTTTAAATTCCACCGAGACAAGAGGCTCTGCCTATATTATATAATATTGTATTAGTATATAATAATGTGTATACCCTCTTATAACGGCATCATTATTGAAAGTTATATTTGTTATCTATCTAAGATTTCACACATCAGGGCCGTCTTGTCATGGTTGAAACCACCGAGTCTGACCATCACGAGCTGGTTGTCAAGATCATCCGAAGACTTTGCCGCCGGCAGCTCCACTCTCACATAGTTGCGTGTGAAGCCATGCATCGCCCTGCCCCGGGTGGATTTCTCGAAGAGCACCTCCGCTTCCTGTCCGATATATCGGGAATAGAACGCCTGTGTCTTCTCGTCGGAAAGTTCTATGAGGCGCTTGCTCCTCAATTTCTTGTCCTTGTCGGAAACCACATACGGGATACGCAAGGCGGCAGTGCCCGGGCGCTCTGAATATGGGAACACATGGAGATGGGTGACATCGAGGCGCTTCAGGAATTCGTATGTCTCCTCGAAATACTCGGGCGTCTCGCCTCTTGTTCCCACCATCACGTCTACTCCGATGAAGGCGTCGGGCATATATTTCTTTATCAGTTCTATCTTGTGTGCGAAAAGCGCCGAATCATAACGGCGGTGCATGAGTTTCAAGACTGCGTCGGAACCGCTCTGCAGCGGGATATGGAAGTGTGGCATGAAGGCGCGGCTTCGGGAACAGTATTCGATGAGGTCGTCTGACATCAGGTCTGGCTCCAGACTGCTTATGCGGAAGCGCTTTATCTCCTCCACTCCATCGAGAGCCTTCACGAGGTCGAGGAAACTCTCATGGGTAGTGGCTCCGAAGTCACCGATGTTGACTCCGGTGAGAACAATCTCCTTGCCTCCCTCGGCAGCAGCCTGACGTGCCTGTTCCACGAGTGAGCTGATGCTTGGGTTGCGACTGAATCCGCGTGCATAGGGAATTGTGCAATATGTGCAGAAATAGTCACATCCGTCTTGCACTTTCAGGAAGAAGCGGGTGCGGTTGCCTCTGGAGCAGCTGGGTGCGAATGTCTTGATGTCTTTCGTCTTCACGGAATAATGCCTGTGGAGCGACTCTCCGTCCGCTGCGGTTTCTGAGTCTGACTGCAACTGGGTCCAGGCGTCGGAGAGATACTGTATGAGACTCGCTTTCTCATTGGCTCCCAATACAAGGTCAACACCGTCTATCTTGCTGATGGTCTCTGCCTCAAGCTGGGCATAACATCCGGTGACTACTACGAAAGCTCCGGGATGCTGGCGCACCATACGATTGATTGCCTGACGGCACTTATGGTCGGCGACTTCGGTCACCGAACAGGTGTTGATGAGGCAGATGTCTGCTTTCTCTCCTTCAGCGGCATTCCTCACTCCCATATCCTGGAGCATCCTGCCGAATGTTGAGGTTTCAGAGAAATTGAGTTTGCAGCCCAATGTGAAATAAGCGGCTGTCTTTCCTTGAAAAACGGATGTATCTATCATTTTCTTGTATTTCGATATTTTTGTTCACCTTGGTAATTACAATTAAAACTGCAATATACCATATATTATTCATCCATACATACATTATTATATATATAAAAGAATCGCTCGTTTTGCAAAGGTAGCTCATTTTTCCATAAAAACCGCTATGCGGGGCTGATGTTTTCCTAAAATTAAGTCAGGAAAAAGAAAAACTCTACTATAAAACAAGGGATTGTAAAGGCACACAAAAACCATTATAGAAAATTTAACACTTTAATTAATTTCATATTTCACTGATTAACAGCAACTTACAAAAAAGTTACATTTTACCCCTAAAAAAAACTCTAAAAAAGAGAACAACGTATCAGAAAAATACTTACCTTTGCAGCGTTTTAATAAACAAATGATTGTTTTACAGATTTAAAAAGCAAAGAAAAATGAAAAAATTGGTTTTAATGTTCGTAGCTATCGCAGCTATCTCTTTCGCATCATGTGGTAACAAAACAGCTCAGGCTGAGGGCACTGATACAACTGACACTGCAGCAGTTGATACAGTTGACACAACTTCTGTTGACACAACTTCTGTTGACACAACAGCTAACAAGTAATTCTGCGAAAGCTAGAACTATTTAAGCGAAAAGACTAAGCCGAGGAACTCAGTTCTTCGGCTTTTTTGTGTCTATACCCTACAAAGCGACCAACGCAATCCTGCTTATCCGACACCCGTAATTCATATGACTGCACCAAGGACAACCCAGAACAGACAACATCACGCTAACCAGACATACTGAAACCTGCAACCACCTTGTTAGCACCCTGCACACAAGACATCAACACAAAAAGAACGCTTATACTTATTGTTGTAACATTTCATGTAACATTTTAGGGAATCCAACGATTTACATGCTTTTTGAGAGGATTTGCAAGTTTTTTGGAAGAAAATGCCATTTATTTATCTGCCCACCATACCTATCTTTGCAAAAAAGAAAGCGACAATCCGTTCATCGCATGGCAAAGACACATAAAAAAGATAATATCACGAAAACAATAACAACAAAAAAATCTGTTATGAATAGACTGACACCTTTACTGCTGTTCATGGTGATGATACTCTCATCATGCAACAAGGAAACCAACGACTACGTGACGGCATTCCCTTATATGGAAACGGACAAGGGGAAGTGGGGAATGATAACAACCGATGGAGAAGTGCTGTTCTCACAAGAGTTCAAAAACCAACCTACCGTGGTGAGAAACGGTGTGTTCCTGGTGAAAAACGAAGCCAACCTATGGGAGATATACAAGGCGGAGAAGAAACCGGAAAAGATTGGCTCTGAATATACCGGCGCCACAATCTTCAGCAACGGCAGGGCTATAGTATGCGAGAAGGACAAATACATCACCATCATAGACACTGAAGGAAAAACGATAAAGACTCTGGATGAGATCGACGGAAAGAGGGTCAATACCGTATTCCGATTCCAGGAAGGCTACGCAAAATACATAGCCGGAGAGGACTACGGAGTGATTGACATGGACGGAAACTCCGTAATACCAAGCAACTACTGCGCTATAATGGACTGCAGCGACGGCAAGTTCATCGCCATCGACAAGAAATACAAGACGGAATACACAAGCTTCTGTTACGACAAGCTCAAATATACTGTCCTGAACACCAAAGGGGAGATACTGTTCGAGATAGACGGCAGCGAATACAACCAGGTGGGCAAATTCAAAGAAGGCTTGCTGCCGGTGTGTGTAAAGAAGAAGGATTCGGATACGGAAATATGGGGCATCATCAACGAAAAACAGGAAGTGGTGATAAAACCGGACGAAAAGATAACGGGCATCGAACAAATAAGAAACGGTATGTTCACATATTACTCTGATGGAAGATGGGGACTGATGTCTCTGGAAGGCAAGACGCTGATAAAGCCGAAATACAACTACCTGTCGTTTGACGGAGACAACAGGCTGATGGCACATAACTGGGACGAGGACAAAGGAGGCATGTGGTTTGTTGACACAAACGGCAACCAGCTGAACAAAGAACCTTATCGTGGGGCGTGGGGATTTGAAGAACTCGACAACAAGCATGCTCTGGTGATGAGGACGGACAGGAGCTATTCGATAATTGATGAACAATACGAAAACCTGGAAAATCTGCCCAAGATGGTACACGCTGAAAACATGATGGGAGATGATGCCGTGGAATGCAACTATCTGGACATACCGCAGCTGCTCGACGAACTGAATGTGAACCAAAACGGAATGGAAGGGGTGTCATTCAAGTCAACTCCTGAGACTGCCGTGAAGGCGCTGTCGAAATTCCTGTATCAATATGGCGACGAGAAACACCCTGGCACTTCTGCATTCTGGTTTAAGGACAAGTCTAAAATAAGCTACGACAGGATGACAGACAATGTCTATCTCTCTGTGGAAATAAACTTCTACGGCAACATAAGCTATAGCGTCAGCGACGGACAGGGCGGCTACAACGTTGAATGGTGTGAAGAAGACGGCGGCAGGAAAGTGGGCTACATGTGGAACGATGTGAAAGTCAAATCGTTCCGACTGAAATTCTCCAACGATGTCACGATGAAAGGCAAACTGGACAGGATGCTGCAGGAATTGAAGAAACGCATGAGAAAAGCGGGGCGCGTGGTGAAGGAGAACAGCGGAGCGATGGTAGTGGCGCTGGACAACAACAGGACCGCCCTAATATACATGCAACCGAAAGAAATCGTAATGGAATGGGGCGACATCGGTTCGCCAGAGGGCCTGAGCATCCATGAATACGATGGCGTAAGAGAGAATCTCTCGTTAACCCCGGACGAAGAGAGGGCGGATGGAGAAAACCAGGATATCGACATGCCGACAGATGAAGAAACCGCTACAGGCAACGACAACGGTGAAGCAGGAGACAATTCCTACGGAAACACGGACGACACCCAGGAGCCTGAACCTGACGCATACGATTAAACCCCATATCGGTTATCAGAACGTTAAGCCCTAATGACCAATTTGGGTTAAACCCAAAATGAAATCGACTTTCCCGGCAGGCTGTCATACCGGCAGGAAAGTCGATTTTATCATAATCACGAATCTGGAGATTATCGCATAAGTCGCATTAACTCCAAACGAGATAATACCCCATTGAGATTAAACCCAAATCGGCCATTAGGGCTTGCTTGGATTTTGTTTTTTAGAAGAGCGGATTTTGTTTGTCTTTTAATGAGTAATAGCGGGCTATTACGAATTAAAAACAAGCAAAAGACGCCTTATAAAAAGCAAAAGACTGCAAGCAGTTATAAAATATGACATAGAACGGCCTAATGACCGTTTTGGGTTAAAGCATTACTTCATCATCAATATACTCTCGGTCCGAAGATGGTAGTGCCAACTCGCACCATAGTGCTTCTGCATTCCACGGCAATCTTGTAGTCGTGGCTCATTCCCCAGGAACGCTGACAGAAAGCTGCAGAGTCGGCAAAATACTTTGCCTTCACCTCATCGAAGAAGTCGGCAGCCTGCATGAACTCGGAGCGTATCTGGTTCTCGTCATCGGTATTCGATGCCATCATCATTAGTCCACAGATACGCACGTTATTAAGATTCCGCCATTCGCCATCGTCGAGAAGCTGGCGGCAGGCGTCAATCGTCAGTCCGTATTTCGTCGCCTCCTGTGCGATATGCAGTTCGAGAAGCACATCGATCACGCGGTCGTGCTTTGCAGCCTGCTTGTTGATTTCCTTGAGCAGCTTGAGCGAATCCACGGCATCCACCATAGAGATATACGGTGCGATATACTTCACCTTGTTGGTCTGCAGATGTCCGATGAAATGCCATTGAATATCCTTGGGCAGCGTGTCATACTTCTTTGAGAGTTCCTGTTCGTGGCTCTCGCCAAACACCCTCTGTCCCTCGGCGTATGCTGCCTCTATATACTCGTTGGGATGAAACTTGCTCACGGCAACGAGAGTCACTCCCTCGGGAATGTTGCTCTTCACTTCGCGCAGTTTGCCTGCTACATCATAATCCATGGTAATATAATTTTAGTTGAAAAATAAGTTTTCCTGACTCTGCTATCTATCACCGCACCTTATTCTGCCGTTGCCTCGCCTTCGGCAGCCGGCTGCTGCTCGTATTCCGGAACGTCGTTGGGCTCCTCTTTCTTCAGTTTGGCGGCTGAGTTATGCTCGAAGACGTCCATTATCTGTGTCTCGGCAACAGAAGCTATTACATAGTCGATAGCTGTAGTTCCCATCACCTTGTCGATGTTGGCAACTGCCTGGTTGAAGGTGTTGGCATGAACGAGGTAGTTCACGTTGCTGCGCTTCTCCTTCTCTGTCTTTTCGTCGATAGTGATAAACTGGAGCTTTGCCTTGAAAAAACGGTCGGCGGATGCATCCTCGCTGAAGAAAATCTCTCCGTAAGGCGCCTTCTTTATGTCGCGCACCTCAAACTCACCGCTTATATAAGCCGACATCTCGTCGATGATAGACGACTCTGCCTCCGTGAAGCTGAGAGCGTCTACAACGTAGAGCTCGGTAATCTTTTTCTGCATTCCATCCTCCATCATCTTGTCGTAACGGATCTTGCACTCAAACCATGTTGAAGTTCTTGTTCTCATAATTCTATAGTTTTATCGATTATTTTCCTTTATATTCTTGTTCTTAATTCTATCCAGCTCTCCATACCATCTCTCCGACAATCTCTACAGGACACAACCAAGCACGTAGGGAGTTAGTTCTTACTGTAGTATCATTCATCTGCTCAATCTTTTTGCCGATATGGGGGTTCAAATGTGTTAAAACCGCCAATGGCTTGCAAAAATAAACATTAAATCGTATATTTGCAAAAAAATAAGAACTACTTTTGCATGATAGACAATAATGTAAGTTTGGACCTGATGGAGTTTGTCGAGACACAGATTCTACCGAGATATGCCAATTTCGACCAGGCCCATCGTCTGAACCACGTCAACCATGTCATCAAACAGTCGCTGGCTCTGGCCAGGAAAATCGGTGCCGACATCAACATGGCTTATGTCACGGCGGCTTACCACGACCTGGGACTGGAGGGGCCGAGAGCTATACACCACCTGACGAGCGGAAAAATACTGATTTCAGACACAAGACTGAAGAAATGGTTCTCTGCCGAACAGATGAAAATTATGAAGGAGGCAGTGGAAGACCACAGGGCTTCGGCATCACACGCTCCAAGAAGCATCTACGGCAAGATTGTGGCTGAGGCTGACAGGGAACTCGAACCCGACACCGTGTTCAGACGCACGATACTCTACGGACGCGACCACTATCCGGAAATGAGCATGGAACAGCAATGGGACAGGTTTACGGAACATCTCGACAACAAATACTCCAATACGGGATACATAAAACTATGGATTCCGGGGAGCGAAAACGAAAAGAACCTGAAGGTGATAAGGGATTATATCAACAACCGGACAGCTCTCAGGGCTTTGTTCGACAAGATTTTCAACGAACTGAACGGAAACGAGGCTGAACAATAGCCTTCGGCCATCTTAATCTTAACGATATTAACTTCAATATTATTAATACTGCACAATGAGAAAGAAATTACTATTCGGGCTTCTGTTTGCCGCAATGACAGCAGGGGCCGTGAAAATGAAGCCTGGAATCAATATCATCAAGCAGGCTGACGGAACGACTATAACCGTTAGAGCCTACGGAGACGAGGACTTGAGCTATTTCCTCGCTTCTGACGGCACACTGCTCTATCAGGAAGGCACAAACTTCTATATCGCCGGCGTGAAAGCCGACGGCACTCTGTATTCAACCGGAGTGCTCGCCCACGAGCCAAGCATGCGAACGATAAAGGAAATCTCTGCCATCAAAGCGCAGAACGCCAAGGCTTTCTACAATTCGATGGAGACACAGGCAAAGGCAAACAAGGTGAGACGTGAGCCTATGACGCCGGACAACTCTCTGCTGCCTTCGCTCGGCAAACACAAGATACCGGTAATCCTCGTGGAATTCAGCGACGTGGAATTCAGCGTGGAGAATCCTAAGGCTACCTTCGACAAATATCTCAACGGCAAAGAACTTTTCAACAAGGAGACCGACCCGGAGATGGGACAGAACTATGCCAGCGTGGCTAAGTATTTCAAAGACATGAGCTTCGGAAAATTCGAGCCGGAATTTGAAGTGTTTGGTCCTGTGAACCTCGGCAAACCTCTCGCAACATACGGAGCGGGATATTCATCACAGGAGAATATGGGACTGTTGCTCACCGACGCCTGCACAGCTGTTGACGACGAGGTGGACTTCACTCAATATGACTCTAACGACGACGGTAATATCGACCTCATCTACATCATCTACGCCGGATTCTCACAGAGTATCGCCGGAAACTCTACCGACTGCATACACCCGAAATCGGGTTATCTCTCACTGGCAAAATCGTTTGACGGAATGGACGTGAAGCGCTATGGCGTGAACAACGAGCTGAACGGCACACCGGCTGACCAGGCGAATGGACCGATAATAAACGGCATCGGACTTTTCTGCCATGAGTTCTCACACTGTATGGGACTGCCTGACCTATATCCGAAATCGGGTTCAATTGCAGAGGCTTGCATAAACCAGAATATGGACTACTGGAGCCTGATGGACGCCGGAGAATATACAGCGAACGGATACCGCCCTACTGCTTACACAGCATGGGAGCGCGAGCGTCTGGGATGGATGGAAATCGGCACACTGACCGGCCCTTCAAACGTGGAACTGAAATCGCTTGACGAGGGTGGCGCAGCATTCCGCATCTATAACGACAAGGACGAGACGGGCCACGAATATTATATCGTGGAGAACGTACAGAACAATGGATGGAACAAGAACCTGTTCGGCAACGGACTGATGGTGACCCACGTTGACTATCTCTCAAGCCAGTTCTCACTCGGAGGATGCAAGGTGAACAACACTGAAGGTCATCCACGCATGCATGTCATGGCTGCCGACGGTATGTTCGTTCCTGAATACTTCCTCGGTTCTACCATCGAGGACAGCTACATCACATTCCTGAAGGAACACAACGCTGACCTCGTGGCAAAATACGGCGGACAAGTATTCAGCATCGATGACTATAAGGCTGAGGCTGCCGGCGACCTTTTCCCTGGCACATCAAACGCTACATCGCTGACCGATGACTCACAGCCTATGAAGGCATGGACATACAATGGAGAGACAATGGGCAAGCCTATCACCGACATCACTAACGATACGGAGAAGGGCATCGTGTCATTCAAGTTCATGGGCGGCGGCGAACCTGTTGACGGTATCAACGAGGTGACTGTAAACAAGACAACTGACAGCCGTGTATACTCTATCAGCGGAACATACATGGGCAACGATATCAACAGTCTGCCAAAGGGTATATACATCCGCAACGGCAAGAAGGTGATAAACAACTAACGGTTATCCCGACGACATTCCACTTTGTGCCGCTTGTTGCCAATGATGACAAGCATTGCAAATGGCAACTGACAATGTCTACGATGACTGACAATGTCTACGATGACAAACGGCACACAGACTTCAACAATATTGCGCCCTGAAAGGCTAAAAGCCGGAAACTTTCTTCTGGCTTTATCCTTTCAGGGTGCTTTCGTTTTTTTAAACCCAATCGGTCATTAGGGTTTGCTTGGATTATGTCTTGTTCATTACAGTCAGGTAAAACTTATTGCAAGCTACATAAGGGCTGACATTCTATTCTTATAATAATATGCTGCCGAATATGAAAATAGGCTGAATCCCAACAAATGAGACCCAACCTAAGGAACTTATTCAATAATCTAAACCAAAGATTCAAAATATGTTGTTCAGAGTCTGAACTTCAGACACTCACTGATTTTCTGCATCGTGGTGAGACGCGTCGGAACAAGAGGAAGACGCAACACATTCTCTATCATTCCCATCTCATGGAGCATCGCCTTTACACCGGCAGGATTTCCGTCCACGAACAGGAGATTGAAGAGATCAGTAAACATATGATGTATCTTGCGTGCCGGCTCAAACTCTCCATTCTGCTCCAGCCTCAACATACGTGAGAACTCCTTGGGCAAAGCATTGCCGATTACGGAGATTACACCAACCGCTCCACAGGCTATCATCGGGAATGTCAAAGCATCGTCACCGCTGATAACATCAAAGGTGTCGGGCTTGTTCTTTATAATCTCGTCAACCTGCTCCAGATTGCCACTCGCCTCTTTCACGGCGACAATGTTCTTGCAGTCGCGAGCCAGACGAACAGTGGTTTCCGCCTTCATGTTGACACCCGTTCTGCCAGGAACGTTATAGAGCACCACTTTCATGTCTGTGGCATTGGCAATAGTCTTGAAATGCTGGTATAGTCCTTCCTGCGAAGGCTTGTTGTAATATGGGCAAACGCTCAATATTCCATCGATACCTGAGAAATCGCGCGTATGGAGTTCCTCAACGATGGCTGCAGTATTGTTTCCGCCACATCCCATGAGAATCGGCACTCTGCCTGCCACAACTTCTACTACAAGTTCCTTGATCCTCTGCTTCTCGTCATCTGTCAGAGTCGGGGTCTCGCCTGTGGTGGCGAGGATGCAAAAGAAATCTGCGCCATTCTTCAACTGATATTCCACCAGCTGCTTGAGTACTACATAATCTACAGCGCCAGACGCATTAAAGGGCGTTATAAGGGCTATTCCGAGGCCCTTGAATATGTTTTGAGACATAATGGTTATGATTTCATATTAATATTCTATTGCAAATGTACTATTTTATACGTTATTTGCAAAACATTTTGCGCCCTAAAATTCAAATTCGGCAACATCACGAGATTATTTGCTGCCTATATATAAGAATACCATACCCAAAAGCACAAGAAGAAGGTCTACCATCTTGCTCTTGAGATTCTTTTCATGAAGCAACACGGCACCGAAAAGGAACGATACTATCACACTGCCTCTGCGCACCATCGACACGATACTTATCATGGCATCGGGGAAACTGAGGGCATAGAAATATACGAAATCTGCCGCACTGAGGAAGATGCTGATGAAGATGATTCCCCAATGCCAGCGGAAGGGCGTAGTGGTGTTGCGCTTGGGATACCACAAAACGAGCATCATAACGAGCATCATGAAGCACTGATAGATGTTGTACCAGCTCTGCACCATCATACTGTTGAGCCCCACTCCACCTTTATCTTGCGGTGCCATGAGGTATTTGTCGTAGAGTCCGCTGACAGCACCGAGCACAGCGGCAAGGATGATGAAATATATCCACTTGTCGTGTTTGAAGTCGATGCCCTCCTTCTTGCCGCTTCTGCTGAGCATGAAAAAGGATGCGACAGCCAGCGCCACACCAATCCACTGATAAACGTTGAGCCGTTCGCCAAAGACGAGCAAGGCTCCCACCAATACCATTACAGGACGGGTGGCATTGATTGGTCCGACGATAGTGAGAGGCAGATGCTTCATACCGAAATATCCGAATATCCAGGAGGACAATACGATAAAGCTCTTGCCGACTATATATTTGTGGACCTCCCATCCTCCGGATGCCACATGGAATATCGACCCGTCGAGCACCGTGGTGCTTGACGACAAGAGGATGAACGGCAGGAAAATCAATGATGAAAACAACGTGTTGAGAAACAATACCGGAATTACGGCATTATCGCGCAGCGACTGCTTCTTGAAGGAGTCATAGAATCCGAGAAGCGTCGCTGATAAGAATGCTAATATCAGCCACATGATTATATATATTTTTTTTATTGTTTATTGTAGACCAGTTGACGGTTCATCTTCTTACTCATCAAAAGGATACTTCACGTCTTCAAGAAAGAGAGCATTGCCTGGCATGCTCTCGCCTGCCTTGCAACGGTTTTTGCCTTCTATCACGCTCTGGAACTGTTCCAGAGTCATGCGATGGCGGCCCACCTCGATGAGCGTACCGACTACGGCTCTCACCATATTACGCAAGAACCTGTCGGCTGAGATGACGAAATGCCAACAGCCACCGCCGTCGTCCACCCATTCGGCTCTTGTCACCCTGCATATAGTGGTCTTCACATCGGTATGTGTCTTGCAGAATGCAGCAAAGTCAGAAGCCGAAAGCAACAGCGAAGCTGCCTTGTTCATCAATGTGAAGTCGAGGTCGTAATGTGTCTCACACGAGAAGAAGCGATGGAACGGATCTTTACGCATGTGTATATAATAATGGTAGGTGCGCTTCGTGGCACTGAAACGTGCATGCATATCAGCATCCACCGGAATGACCTTCATCACGGAGATGTCGCGCGGCAGCAGTCTGTTGAGCTTGTATGCGAGTTGTGGACAATCAACGGATGCGTCATGCTCGAAATGTGCTACCATTACACGGGCATGCACACCGGCATCGGTTCTACCGGCTCCCACCACGTCCTTCTTCTCGCGAAGCAATGTCGAGAGGGCACGCTGCAGCTCCTCCTGAACAGAATTGCCATTGGGCTGCACCTGCCAACCGTGATATGAGGTGCCGTCATAACTCAAATAAATGAAATATCTTTGCATGAAAGTTTTTATATTATAAAGATTACGAGAAAGATACGACATGGAAAGAGCCTTGTAAACTTGTCTACTCGTCTACTTGTCATTTATCTTCTCTCCAACACCTGTGAGATATTCTGCTCTCTATGCACCACCCTCACTTCTATTCCGAACTTCTGGTTGAGATGCTCGGCAAGGTGTTGTGCAGAATACACACTGCGATGCTGACCGCCTGTGCAGCCAAAACTGAACATCAGGTCGGTGAAGCCGCGCTGCATATAGCGAGCCACATGAGCGTCTGCCAACTTATACACGCTGTCGAGGAATGTCAGTATCTCACCGTCGTCCTCCAGGAATCGGATTACCGGTTCATCGAGCCCTGTCAATTTCTTGTATGGCTCATAACGACCGGGGTTATGGGTGCTGCGACAGTCAAACACATAACCACCGCCGTTGCCTGACTCATCTTCCGGAATGCCCTTGCGGAATGAAAAGCTGAATACCCTTACGACGAGAGGTCCCCTGCCGTCATACTTCGAGAATGTGGCAGGACCATCCTGCGGATGTCCCTTGAAGATAGAAGCGTCATCGGTCTTGAGTCCGTCAGTGCGACTCTGGCGCGGTTCTTCCTTGGGGGCAAACTGCGGCAACTGTGTGAGACGCTTCAGCATGTCTATCATATATGGATAGTGGAACACGTCGAGTTCCAACAGTTCTCTCAGGTTCTGCATAGCCGCAGGAATACTGTCGATGAAATATTTCTTACGTTCGAAATATCCGCGGAAACCGTATGCGCCGAGCACTTGCAGCGTGCGGAACAACACGAAGAGTGACAATCTCTCCACGAAATGCCTCACCGAAGGAACTTCAGTATAATTCTTCAGCGAATGATAATACTCATATATCAGTTCGCGTCGCAGCTTATGCGGATATTTCGCAGATGCCTGCCAGAGAAAGGAGGCGATGTCATAATAGAAAGGTCCTTTCCTGCCGCCTTGGAAATCTATAAAATATGGATTGCCGGCATCATCGAGCATTATGTTGCGTGCCTGAAAATCACGATAGAGGAAAGAGTCGGTGTTTTCTGATGTCAGGTCTTTGGCAAAGAGTCTGAAATTTGCCTCAAGCTTCAGCTCATGGAAGTCGAGGTCTGTAGGTTTCAGAAAACAATACTTGAAGTAATTGAGATCGAAGAGCACACTGTCCTGGTTAAACTCAGGCTGCGGATAACAATTGCTCCAGTCCAGCCCCACAGCTCCCTGCATCTGTATAGCCGGCAACTCTCGTATGGTGTTCACGAGCAACTGCTTCTCTTTCCGTGTATAGCGTCCACCGGCATCCCGTCCTGCCTTGAGAGCATCGTAGAGCGAAGTGCCGCCAAGGTCGGTCTGCAGATAGCGCAGCTCATCATCCGAAACACAAAGAACGGTAGGCACCGGAAGTTTCATCGAGTTAAAATGTTCGGCAAGATATATGAAGGCGTGGTTCTCGTCGCGACTTGTTCCAATGACTCCTATTACAGTCTTGCCTGCCGCATCCGTAAATCTGTAATACTCACGGTTGCTGCCAGCTCCCGCAATCTTCTCCGTTTTGGCGGGTTTCTCACCCGACCATCCTGCATAAAGTTCTATGAGCTTTTCCATGATGCAAAAGTACGCAAATAATTCTACATACAAATATATAGATACAAAAAAAATCGGATGTCTCACGACAACCGATTTTCAAAAACAAACTACTTAAAAACTAATCTACTAAAACAAATCAAAAAATAATGTTATATTATTATGCTAATATATTCTTCTTTTGTTTACGCCACAAAATTATGAATAACTTTCATCACTGCCAAATTATTTGACAAGAAAATTATGAATTAGTGATAAAAGAAACAAAAAAAGGGAGCCAGCACACAAACCGACTCCCTCTTTTGTTATCTTAACTTGTCATTTTTTACATCATACCGCCCATTCCAGGGTTGCCCATTGGCATCTGAGGCTTCTCCTCTGGCTTGTCAACGATGAGACATTCAGTCGTGAGGAACATACCTGCGATTGATGCTGCATTCTCAAGAGCTACACGAGCCACCTTGGCAGGATCGATAACTCCCGCTACACGCAGATCTTCATAAACATCCTTGCGGGCATTGTAACCGAAGTCACCCTCGCCTTCGCGAACCTTCTGTACTACTACAGCACCTTCGCCACCGGCGTTGCGCACGATCTGACGGAGAGGCTCCTCGATGGCACGCTCAACGATGTTGATACCTGTCTGCTCATCAGCATTCTCACCCTTTATGTCTTTGAGCACGCCGAGAGAACGGATGTATGTGGTACCACCACCAACTACTACACCTTCCTCGATTGCGGCACGTGTAGCGCAGAGTGCATCGTCAACACGATCCTTCTTCTCCTTCATCTCAACCTCGCTGTTTGCACCGACATAGAGCACAGCTACGCCACCAGACATCTTGGCAAGACGCTCCTGCAGTTTCTCCTTGTCATAAGTGCTTGTAGTGTTTGCGATTTCATTCTTGATCTGAGCGATACGGTCGGCGATGTTTTCTTTCTCTCCGGCACCGTTCACGATTGTGGTGTTGTCCTTGGAAACAGTCACCTTGTCGCAAGTACCCAGCATCTCAAGAGTAGCCTGCTCAAGCTTCAAGCCCTTCTCCTCGCTGATAACAACGCCACCTGTCAATACTGCGATATCCTCGAGCATTGCCTTGCGACGGTCGCCGAAACCAGGAGCCTTTACAGCACAGATCTTCAAGCCGCCACGCAGACGGTTGACAACCAATGTGGTAAGAGCCTCTGAATCAACATCCTCAGCGATTACCAACAATGGGCGTCCGCTCTCGGCTGCTGGCTGCAGGATAGGCAGGAAGTCCTTGATGTTGCTGATCTTCTTGTCGTAGATAAGGATGTATGGGTTCTCCATCACACACTCCATCTTGTCAGAGTCTGTAACGAAATATCCGCTCAGGTAACCACGGTCGAACTGCATACCCTCAACCACATTGATATATGTGTCGCGGCTCTTGCTCTCCTCGATGGTGATAACACCATCCTTGCTCACCTTGCGCATAGCATCGGCGATGAGCTTACCGATTTCCGGGTCGTTATTGGCGCTGACAGTAGCCACCTGCTCAATCTTGTCGTAGTTGTCGTCAACAATCTCAGCATTCTCCTTGATGTAAGCAACGACTGCCTTTACAGCCTTGTCGATACCACGCTTCAAGTCCATTGGGTTGGCACCGGCAGTAACGTTCTTCAAGCCCTCGTTCACGATAGCCTGTGTGAGGATGGTAGCTGTAGTAGTACCGTCACCGGCGTCATCGCCAGTCTTGCTTGCCACGCTCTTCACGAGTTGTGCACCGGTATTCTCGAAACGGTTCTCAAGCTCTACCTCCTTGGCTACGGTAACACCGTCCTTGGTAATCTGTGGAGCACCGAACTTTTTCTCGATGACAACGTTGCGGCCCTTAGGACCGAGTGTAACCTTTACGGCGTTAGCCAACTGGTCTACGCCCTGCTTCAACATCTCGCGGGCATCTACATCAAACTTTATTTCTTTTGCCATGATTGTAATCCTTTTAATTAAATTGTTGTTCTATACTAATTATTTTGTCAATACAGCGAGCACATCGCTCTGGCGCATCATGAGATACTTCTCGCCCTCAAACTCGAGCTCTGTACCGGAATACTTTCCGTAGAGCACCTCGTCACCCTCTTTCAGGATCATTTCCTCGTCCTTGGTGCCATGACCTACGGCAACGACTTTTCCATGAAGAGGTTTCTCCTTTGCAGTGTCTGGGATAATGATACCACCAACCTTCTCCTCTGCTGGAGCAGGTACGATTAAAACTCTGTCTGCTAATGGTTTGATATTCATAATTGTATGTATTTAATTGTTTATACTTTTAATTTCCGCTGCAATCCATTTGCGAGCGTTCACCGGTCCATATACGAATAGTGTGCCAAAACGTCCATACGACATTTTGGCACACCACGGACGTGACTTATTGTCACATCTTGTTGCTTATAAGGTTTCTGTTTATTCCGGATCAAGTCCTTCGAAAATACGTTTCTCGCGGCGTTGCGCAATAAGCTGGTTCAGCTTATGCTTCCTCATCGGCATCAGCCAGCGGCGCGCATAGATGTTCGGAATGGCTACACCAATGGCGATGCACAGGATGATGAGCGACGCCTTCACTGCATTAGAGAACGCCTCTGTAAGTTCTCCCACCACGCCCTGCATCTCTATAAGTGCGAAAAGCGCACGATACATAAGCACTCCCGGCACCATCGGTATGACACTCGGAATGGCGAGACACTGATGCGGCGCATGGAACACATGCACGAACTTCACGGCAATGATGCTGATAAGCGTCGATCCTACAAGCGATGCCATGATAGGTCCCTGGTCGAGTCCTACGTTGTTGTTGCTCGCTCCGAGGTTCACGAAGTTTCTCGAACATACAGCGATGATACCTCCTATGGCGACTACCCAAAGCAGCCTCTTCGGTATGTTGAAAATCATTGAGAATCCCATTGCCGATATTGCTGCCGCTATAGAATAGCTGATGTATGTGTTGTGTGGCGTCATGCTGAGGTCTTTCACAAAGTTGTCCACTCCACACACCGTAATCGCCATTGATATTCCGAACGACATCGCCGTGACCATAAGCAGCGTGTTGATGGCTCTGCTGAGTCCCATCTGGATATGGCTTTCTATCATATCCGACACAAAGTTTATCAGCGGTACGCCTGGCACAATGAACAATGCGCATGCCATGAGCGGATGCCACGGTGTGTCGGTATGCAAGATGGCATACAGCCATTCTGGCAGATACTGTGCTACAGCCGGTGTCGATATAAATGTCGAGAGCCATGCGAGGAGCGTGGATACGAATGCGGCAATTCCGATGTTCACATATCCGTTAGACCCTTTCTCGTTGAGATAGGCTCTCAATCTGAATCCCACGATGGCTGCTATCGAGGCATAGAAGAATGCCGTCCAGTCGCAGCCGAACTGTATGCAGAAACCTCCGCAGGCAAATCCCGCTCCCACAGCCACCTGATTCACCGTGTAGTTGCGCGGTTTGCCATTTATCTTCTCAAGCTCCTCCTCATATTTGTCGAGAGAATAGTCTTCTCTGATTGCCTTCCATGAGAGTTGGCTGATTTCCGTTATGGCAGTCATGTTTATGCCATGCTTGTCGCAACGTTGGAATTTGCTGAGCGAGTGTTCCTCATCGCTGAGGTTCACCTGAAGCATATTGTACGTCACATGAATGTGCAGATTCTCTTCCGGCAATCCGAGGAATGCTGCCGTACGATGCATGTTTCTGATTATCCTATTTGTATCAGCTCCACTTGCCACGAGCACTTCACCGGTTTTGAGCAACAGGTCAAGTTCGCGTCTGATTTTCTTTTCCTTTAATATTCTGTCCTCCATGAAGATCTGTGCAGGTTCCTTAGTCCTGCTTCTTTATATTTATGTAATTAGTCGATATATACTTTATGAAATCCTTTCCTTTAATCCATCACGCCAGCGGGTTCCATCCCTGCGCTTTCAGTTCAAACTCGTTTCCGTCTCTTGCCACGAGCTGCAAGCCATATTCTTTCTTCGTGATGTTTCCTATCAGTTTCACGTCGTCGAGCTGTCTCACTTTGTCAAGGTCTCCGATTGGCACGGTGAAGAGCAGTTCATAATCCTCTCCTCCGTTCAGTGCACAGGTGGTCACGTTCATGTTCATCTCCTCTGCCATGACAGCCGTCTGATAGTCTATCGGAATGTTCTTCTCATACACTCTGCATCCGCATCCGCTCTGTTCGCAGATATGCATCAGTTCGCTGCTCAGTCCGTCGCTCACGTCCATCATCGCCGTAGGTTTGATGTTCATCTTGCGCAGGTTTTCTATCACGTCGCCTCTTGCCTCCGGTTTGAGCTGTCGCTGCAGCAGATATTCTCTTCCGGCGAAATCGGGCTGGAAGTCCGTCAGCATCTTCAGGGCATTTTTGTCGTTTTTCTTCTTTGCCTCTTCCACCTGCTGGTAATACACATGCTTTTCTCTCTCCAGCAGCTGCAGTCCCATATATGCCGCTCCGAGGTCTCCCGACACGCAGATGAGGTCTGTGTCCTTGGCTCCGTTTCTGTATATGATGTCTTCTTTGTCTGCCTCTCCAATGCAAGTGATGCTTATCGCCATGCCTGTATATGATGAAGTGGTGTCGCCTCCCACGATGTCGATGTTCCATTTGTCACACGCCATCTGCAGTCCGCTATAAAACATCTCCATGTCTTCCACCGAGAACCTCTTGCTTATAGCCAGGCTGACGGTCATCTGCCTTGGTGTTCCTCCCATGGCGAAGATGTCGCTGATGTTTACCATCGCTGCCTTGTATCCCAGGTGCTGCAGGTCGATGTATGTCAGGTCGAAATGCACTCCCTCCATAAGCATGTCGGTTGTCATAAGCACCTCCTTGTCTGGATAGTGCATCACGGCGCAGTCGTCACCTACTCCTTTCAGCGTTGAACTGTTTTTTATCTTTATTCCATCCGTAAGACGATGGATGAGCCCGAACTCTCCGAGCTTTGAGATATCTGTCATTATTTTCTTTTGTTTCTTTATATTATTTGGGTATCGCAAGTATTAAACTTGCGATACAGTTGACGAGTAAACGAGTTGACAAGATGACAAGTAAACAAGTTGACGAGTTTTAGTGGGCAAAACCAAAGTAACTTGTCCCGTCACCTTATATTATATAGGTCACAGGACAAGTCAATATCCAAACATACTCCCGTCTGCCAGCAGCCCTGGCGTTTCACTACATTTCCAGCCAGTCTGTCTGCCCCACGTGTCTATATGTTTACAAGTTCTCCGTCTCTATCATGCGCGTCTGATCATCTCACGCATGATTTCAGTCATAAGCGGCTGTGCGTTGTTTGCAGCCACCTGCACCTCTTCGTGGCTCACCTCCACCGGTGTGTCCTCGAGTCCGAGGTCGGTGATGATGCTGATTCCGAAGGTCTTGATGCCGCAATGATGTGCCACGATAACCTCAGGCACGGTGCTCATTCCCACTGCGTCGGCTCCCATGCGGTGATACATCTTGTATTCTGCTGGTGTCTCGAATGTAGGTCCCTGCACTCCCATATACACTCCATGCACCACTCTGATTCCCTTCTCCCTGGCGATGTCTTCTGCCTGTTTGATGAGGGCGTGGTCATAGGTCTCGTGCATATCCGGGAAACGAGGTCCCGTGGGGAAGTTCTTTCCGCGCAGCGGATGCTCCGGGAAGAAGTTGATGTGGTCTGTGATGATCATGAGGTCTCCGATCTTGAATTCCGGGTTCATGCCTCCCGAGGCGTTAGACACGAAGAGGGTCTTGATGCCCAGTTCATACATCACTCGGATAGGGAATGTCACCTCCTTCATGTTGTATCCCTCATAATAGTGGAAGCGTCCTTCCATCGCCATGATGTCTACGCCTCCGAGCTTGCCGAAAATGAGTTTTCCGGCATGGCCCTCCACTGTAGATACAGGGAAGTTGGGGATTTCAGAATAGGGGAACTCATAGCTGTCAGTTATTTCTGAAGCTAATTGTCCGAGTCCTGTTCCCAGAATTATCGCTGTTGTCGGACTTGTTGTCATCCTTTGCTTTAGCCAGGATGCTGTTTCTTGAATTTTTTCGTACATAGCCAATAATATTTTCGTTAAAATCTTCTTCTTGGTCTAACATGAAGCCCACTTCCACGGGCAGCACGTAGATATTCTTTTTCACCTCGTCGCTCAGTCCTTCCATTCCGCAGAGTCTGGCGTTGTCTTTTTCCGTGGTGACAATCATCTTGTCGTTGCCTTTCATCGCCTCAAATTCAGCATTGATTCGGTCGATGTCGGCATCGGTATACTGATGGTGGTCAGGAAAGGTGAGCGGTGTGATACGCTCCGTGTATGGCTTCAGGTCTACTATCATCTGCTGCGGCGACGCTATTCCCGTGAGCAGCAATATCGAGGTATCGCCGGTCAGCGTGTCGAGTTTTCTGTCCTCACCGCCGTAGATGGGTCTCAGACAGCCGTATTTCAGCGTAGTGAAATATAGTTTCTGATACGGGAAGAGGTTCATCGCCTTGGTTATGACCCTGAATTCCATCGGTTTGAGGTCGGCGGGACATTTCGACACTATCACGATGTCGGCTCTCGCCTTTCCCTTCTGCGGTTCTCTGAGTCTTCCTGCCGGCAGCAGTTTGTCATACATTATCAGTCTGTGGTAGTCAACGAGAAGTATGTTTACTCCAGGCTTCACGTAGCGGTGCTGATAGGCATCGTCAAGAAGTATCACGTCGGTGTCTGACGTCTCCTCGTTTGTCGTCAACTGGTCGATGCCATGACAGCGGTTTTTGTCCACAGCCACATAGATATCGGCGAATTTCTTCTTCATCTGATACGGCTCGTCGCCAATGTCGCTCATCGGAGTGTCGGCGGTGGCAAGCATATATCCTTTGCTCTTGCGCTTGTATCCGCGGCTGAGCACAGCCACTTTCACTTTGTCTCTGAGCAGATTGATGAGATACTCCACGTGTGGTGTCTTGCCGGAGCCTCCCACGGTGATGTTTCCCACAGAGATTACCGGGATATCGAAGCTGCGGCTCTTCAGCATGCCCATTTCGAACATCTGGTTTCGCAGCCTCACTCCCGCTCCGTAGATCCAGCTCAGCGGCAGCAGCCAATCGTTGATTTTGATGAAATCGCCTTCCATATCTGTTGTGGAGTTATTGTTTTTTCGCTATTTTATTGTTATGACATAAGGCATGCGTGCCTGGATTGCCGACTGCCGGTTGATGTTCTTCAGCAGCATGAATGTGGAGTAGTATTCTCCCATCGTCATGCGCATCTGCTCGTCGATATAGCTGCCCGAAGAGAATCCGTTGTTCAGCAGGTCGTCCATCCAGTCTGCCTTTGCCGGATATTCGGCAGTATAGTATTCATCCACCTTGGCGAGTTTCGCAGCCTTAGCCACGGCGTCATCGAGTCCGCCGAGCTGGTCTACGAGCTTTATCTTCAGCGCATCCTGTCCAAGCCATACTCTGCCCTGTGCTATCTTCTCCACAGCATCTGTAGAGAGACGGCGTCCGTCTGCCACGCGCTGGCGGAAGAGTTTGTATCCGCGGTCGATATATGCCGAGAGATAGCCCATCTCCTCTTCAGAGAACGGGCGAGCCATAGTGCCGAAACCGCTGTTCTTGTTTGTCTTCACCTCGTCGAACTTCACTCCGAGCTTCTCGGTGAGCAGTCCGCTGGCGTCTGGGAACATACCGAAGATTCCGATGCTTCCCGTCAGCGTGGTGGGTTCTGCCACAATCCAGTTGGCAGAGCAGCTCATGTAGTATCCGCCTGATGCTGCCATTCCGCCCATTGAAACCACTACCGGCTTCTTTGCCTTCACGAGCTGCACGGCTCTCCATATCTGTTCAGAAGCATAGGCGCTGCCGCCCCCTGAGTTTATCCTTATCACCACAGCCTTCACGTCGTCGTCATCGGCGAGGTCGCGCAGGTCTGCCGACACCTTGGCGCCGTCGATCACATGGCTGCGAGATGCCATTCCTGTGGCGTTGTCCACGATGTCGCCATAGGCGTAATACACGGCGATGCAGTCTCCGTCGTCGGCCCCGCCGGGCACTCCGGCCATTCCTGTTATACCTATTGTGTTCACGTCGTCGTCATCCTTCAGGTTCATCAGTTTCTTCACCTCTGCCTTGAGCTGGTCAACATAGAGCAGCTTGTCCACGAGCTTGTATTTCACGTAGTCTTTAGGATCGCCCAATGTTATCATGTTGTCGGCATACTGGTTGAGCTGTGCAACGGTCACCTTGCGGCTCTTCGCCACGTCGGTACACACCGTGTTCCATATTCCGTTGATGAATGCAGACACCTGCTCCTTGTTGGCGTCGCTCATCTTGTCGCCGGTGAACATCTCGGTTGCACTCTTGTAGGCTCCCACTTTCACCACCTGCATCTTGACGCCGAACTTTGCCATCAGGTCTTTCACGAACATCGTCTGCGAGCAGATTCCGCTCCATTCCACCTGACCGCTGGGGTTGAGATACACTTTGTCGGCAACCGACGAGAGGTAGTATGTGGCCTGTGTATACACGTCGCCGTATGCCACTATCCACTTGCCGCTCTTCTTGAAGTCTACCAACGCCTTGCGCACCGCCTGCAGCGAAGCGTAAGAGTCAGAGGCGAAGAGTCCCGACTGTATGTAAATGCCCTTCACCTTGTCGTTGTTCTTTGCCTTCTTGATGGCGAGCAGCAGGTCGTCGAGTCCTATCACGTCGGTTCTGCCGCCGGAGAGCACCGTCATGATGTCGTCTTCGGCACGCTCCTGCAGCTGTCCGTTCAGGTCTATCACGAATACCGTGTTGTCAGCAACGTCCTTTGTGGCACTTGACGAGGCAATCATGCCCACGATGCTCATCACGCTCATCACTCCCACTACGAGGCAGAAGATCATGATACCTACTACCGTAGCTCCTACTTGCTTGAAAAATTCCTTCATACTCTTTCGTTTTAATGTCAATACTACTTATATAACGCTGGCAGTATCTGGAAAACTACAGCATAGTTGACATTTATTTGATTTTTCTTTCCTTCCCGTCCGCTACTCTATGGTGACGGTCACGGGATTGTCGAGTTCTTTCTTCCATTGCTTCATCCATGCGAACCACTCCTTGGCGTCCTTATAGCCGAAGGTTTCCTTGTCGCAAGTGAATGCCATGTTGTATGTGAGATAATTGCCGCCTGCCGTGTGCATGACATAGAGATACTGGTCTTTCTCCGTCGTCGGCTCGCTATCCACATATTTCTCCGGCACGTTGACTGCCAGACCAACCACGATTTTCGGTTTTCCGGCTATCGAGTCCTTGGCACCGTTAGGCCAGTTGCCGCCCCAGTCGCCCACGAGTCCGCGATGGTCGGAATACATCTTGTCGTTTAGATTGATGACTCCCGTGGCAAACTTCACGTCTTTTGCCGGCGTGTCCACCCAGGCATGCACCTCACAGTCTCTGTGTCCGGCATAGATTATCACGTTCTGCCTCATGTTGAAGGTCTCGCCTGAGAGCTGCCACCCATCGTCGGTGAGTTCCACGATGGTGCGGACGGGACCGCTCGCCACCATACGCTGACCTCTCGACAGCACCGGACTGACCATTGTCGGTTTCTCGCCGTCCCAACCGCGCAGGGCTCCGAGTCCCACTGTCTTGCCTGCCCAGAGCACATCATCGCCATAACCGTCGGCAAGCTGCTTGTCATCGGGATAGAACTGGCTTGTTTCGAGTTCGAGCTGCTTCTTGTACTTGCCGTAGAGGTCGAAGGTCTGGCGCTCGTCGAAATACACTCTGTATGCCACGAGTTCTGATTCGAAATCCGCTCCGTGGTGATGCAGGAGATGGAATACGTCAACTCCTTCGGGTGCTGAGACCGAGTGGACGTAGGAACGGAATCCGTTCTTCACCTTCGTCTTGTTGTCTCTCATTATCATGTCGCCGTATGTGCGGCGCGGATAGTTGCGGTCCGCCTGCTTTTCCGAATACAGGTCTACGGTGACCACCTTCTTGCCCTTGGCGTCCATGTCTATCACGAAGGCGAGTTCGTCATTGTGCAGGTCACGGTCCAGGTCGTCTATCTGCGATGCCACTTCCCTACCCTCGCATCTCACCACTGCATCCTTCACGTTGAAGGGCACATCTTTCAGTTGCAACACCACCGGAACGTCAGCACGCCTTACATTGAGCGGATTCTTCAGCGTCACGGTGAGTGTATTGGTATCGGCAGCTGCTTCAATAGCGCCTGCCGTAAATACAGCGAGGCTGAGTAGCCTCACGATATTACTTTTCTTCATCATTTTGTCTGTTTCGATAGAGCTGCGAGTTTACACTTGCGACTCTTGGATTAGTCTTATTATATAGTAGTAGTATGTTTCTTCCCACCTTGCAGATGGGGCTTTCGGGAATCAGATCACGACTGCCGTACCGCTGCAGACCACCATCAGCATGGAGTTGCCTAAGCCAACGGTCTCATAACTGAGACGCACGCCCACAACGGCATTGCCGCCGAGATTCACGGCATGCTGCTCTATCTCACGGAAGGCGTTGAATCTCGCTTCGGCAAACACCTGTTCGTAGGTTCTGCTCCTGCCGCCGAAGAAGTCACGAATACCTGCCATGAAGTCTCTGATGGCATTGGCGCCGATTATCACTTCGCTGGTCACAATGCCCTTATATTCCTTAACCGGATGTCCCTCTATAGAGGGTGTTGTAGTTATAATCATTTCCTTTTATTTTAGTCAATACATAATTTGGGTGCTAAGTTACACATTTTTATTATTATTACCAACATAAGTGACGCTGAAAATTAAATTGGTGTGATTTGTGCCTCATATCTTTGAGATATTTTCTTCACTCGAAGAGGGTGTATAGCGGATTTGACTTTTTCACTGATTTTTTCTTAGACGTGTATTCATTGGATTTATTTTGGGATTTTCGTGGATTCGCTAGTGCTTGGGGCACTCCCGATCCTTAGCTAATAGTCTCGGCTGCTGAATTAAGACAAAAACCAGGATAAACCCAATGTTGATGATCTTTCCTGCTGACATCAGCCCCCTCTCGTTCTCCCCCGTAGGGGAGATGCAGATTACTCTTGAATATTGATAACACTCTGATAATCAAGCAACAAGGACATCTGTCCCTCCCCTACGGGGGAGGCTAGATGGGGGCTGATGGCTATTGGCGGAGTCATATTAAAACTTAATGCGCAGCCGGTTTATCTTGGTTTATCGCTTGTATGCTTTTGCGAGGTGGTGACATAGTCGCCACCGATTCGTGGCGTGCAGGATGACAGTCGAGAGCTCGCTCTCGTAAGGTCGACCTGTACGGCAGGAATCAAGTCGTAAGGCTCGCAAAAGGATACAGGTGCTTATCCCGGTTTTTGTCTAAAATCATTGGCTAAGGAAAGGAAGTGCCCCAACACTTGCAAATCCAACTAAATCAAATCAAAATCCAAGAATCATTAGCTCATATTATCAATAAATGGATGCAAACAGGTGGGAAACGGGTACAAAGTCGGCGGTTTATAAATGTCAAACATATCGCTTTAGGGTAAAAAACCACAGGTTATAATACCCCTACACGAAGCATAGAAAACATAACTGCAAGCTATTGCGAATTAAACCCAAACAAAATCCACTCTCTAAAAAAACAAAAGACTGCAAGCTGTTGCTACATATTACATAGAACGGTCTGATGAACGATTGGGGCTAATGTTTTGGGCACTTTTCATACACGGATTCTGCCCAACTGGGGCAAGCACCGTGCCCAACATGGGCAAGCACGTTACCCAACATGGGCAAGCACCGTGCCCATTTCTTGTACTTTTTTTGTTCTCCTTGCCAATGATGCTTGTGGCACTCCCTTTTCCCTTGCTGATTTCTATGCTGATAATCTTTAGACAAAAACCAAGATACCCCCCCCGATGATACTTCCATGATACTTCTATGATACTTTTCTGTAAAACATTCAGAAAAGTAACATTGGCGTAATTCTTTGGTGATCTGAACTTTAGGTCCTAAAGTGAAGCTCAAAATGATACTATGACACTTTGTTTCAGAAAAACAATAATAAACCTGTTGGCGGAATTAATTTTCCTCTCCGCCATCCATATCCATGGCAATCCTCTTGCGCAGTTCCTCACACAAGCCTGACGTTTTCTTCCTGCGGTCATTGAACTGTCTCCTTGATATGAGATTGGGAATGCTGTCCTTGTATTCTTGCAATTTATAGTCGAACAACCACTTCTCACTATCAATGCTCTCGGTCTCTGCCGTCAGGGATAGCGCCACCACTTCCAAATCCGAAAACTTGGGAACAGGACCACGACGTGGAACATTACCCGATTCATTGACGAGATTTTCAGAGAATTGCTTGCATATCTCAAGTATTTTGACGAATTTTGTATAAAGGTTGTACATACGATGGTTTGGACTTAATGTTTTGGTCACCACTAAGTTACTAAAAATCAGCGATATATACAACCTTTTACTCATATTTATCAACTTAAATTAATTCCGCCAACGGGTTAAAATAATTAACAACTCATGACTTACGAAGATTTTAAGAAGAAAGTGTTCTCTCAGTTGATAAGATATAAGAAGGAAAATCTTGGAATCGTAGAAAAGGGTATCTCATCACATGGTGTAGAACACGATTGCTTGTTCCCCAAACCATATTGTGAAGAAAAACTTCCTTCTATGTTATATGCAGGCATAAAGCCTGTGGTGGCAGATATTCAAGCAAGCCGTTTTGCCTACAAACCCCATCTTGCGGCATCAGCACATGTCGCAAGTTCACAGACAGCATGCATCAACCTGTTTGTTCCTATCCTTGAAAGCGAGCAAGCAGAGCAGATACTCTTAGCCTCTGGAGTTGCACCAAAAGGATTCGCCCACATGGACAGAGAGCAATTACGGAAAGGATATTGCTTTGAATACTGGGAATCTTCATTAGAGGGCTCAAAAGGACTGCTTGGTGACCATAGTCCTCATGCAGGGACTGACTCTGATGTAGCTATTGCATATCGAGACAAAGACAATAAGTTATGCCTATGGCTGATTGAGCACAAGTTGACAGAACAGGAATTTACCACATGCGGAGGTTATCGCTCAAAGGGCATTTCTAAATCGGAGAAGGCTAACTGCACCACTTGTAGTATGGCAGATTTGTTGAATGACCACGAGAAGTGCTATTATCACAAGCATTGTGGCTATTATTACTGGAATATCATGGATGCCCAGTCATTGTTTTTCAATGGTAGCTATAAGGGAACTGGTTGTCCATTTAGAGGTGGCATGAACCAACTTTGGAGGAACCAGATGCTTGCTTTAGAACTTGAAAACCGTGCGGTATTCGCTGAGGTCTTTTTCTCCGTTGTAACCCATCCTGAAAATACGTTCCTCGACAAAACCATGAATGAATATCGCGAACTCACAAAGCACTCTCATAAGTTCTTTGACTTCAAGTCGGACTCTTTGGTTAATGCAGCCGTCAAGTATTTACCCGATTGGGCAAGCTGGTACAAGAAGGTGTATTATGGAATGGAGTAGTTATCTGAAAAAGCCACCGATAAAGCGGACGCTGTTACAAAAGCCATTGATAGCTTTATTGCCAAAGTGAGAGATATAAAAATCAAGGCTAAGGTTGATGATGCCGACATTGAGAAACTGACAGATGCCAGAAAGAAACTCATTGGCGATGAGTCCAAACTTCTTGAAGACCACCGAAAGGAAAACAAAGAAATCCTCACTCGCCATTTCTATGATTGCTGAAAAATCCGTGGAGGTCAAATTTTCGCCGCCAACAGGTTTACTTATATCTGCCATAAAAGCATTATCTTTGCATTAACAATTGCATTAATCACCTTATTTTCACACATCGGAAATACATATATAGCAACAAACAGAAATCCTTGCATGACAAGCCAATGGACAATATCAGAAAGATAATACATATTGACATGGATGCCTTCTTTGCGGCAGTGGAACAAAGAGACAATCCGGAGCTGCGCGGCAAACCGATTGCCGTGGGGTTCGACGGACCACGTGGTGTGGTGTCTACGGCGAGCTATGAGGCAAGGCGATATGGAGTGCGCTCGGCTATGTCGATGGCAAAGGCGAAACAGTTGTGCAAGGAACTGATTATCATGCCGTGCAGGCATGAGGTGTACAAAGAGGTGTCGCGACAGATACACGCCATTTTCCAACGCTATACAGACTTGATAGAACCATTGTCTATCGACGAGGCTTTTCTCGACGTGACCTGCAACAAACCGCAGATTCTGCTCGCTCAAGACATAGCAAGGGAGATAAAGGAAGCTATAAGACAGGAGACGGAGCTGACGGCAAGTGCGGGAGTGTCGTACAACAAGTTTCTCGCCAAGATAGCCTCTGACTACCGCAAACCCGACGGATTGTTTACCATCCACCCTGACCGTGCTCTCGACTTCATCGCAACGCTGCCGATAGAGGATTTCTGGGGCGTGGGACCGAAGACGAGAGAGACGATGCACCGCATGGGGATATTCAACGGGGAACAGTTGAGACAATGCTCGCTGAAGCATCTCACTGAGGTGTTCGGAAAGGCGGGGCCCACGTTCTATAATTTCGCACGTGGCATAGACGAGCGGCCTGTAGAGAACGTAAGGATAAGGAAGTCGGTGGGTTGCGAACAGACTTTTCTGGAGGATATTAACAAAAGGTCGGCGATAATAATAGAACTATACCACACTGTTATGGAACTGCTGACAAGACTGGAGAAAAGCGGATTCAGAGGACTGACGCTGAGCCTGAAAATAAAATACTCCGACTTCACCAACATCACACGCAGTATAACGTCTGACAGGGTGCTCACAAAGAAACAGGACATCCTGCCACTGGCAAAGGAACTCCTCAGACAGGTGGACACCACAACGAAACCTATCCGGCTCATCGGACTGAGCGTGTCGAACCCCTGCGACGACAAGAAGAGACCACAATGGGTGGAACAGGAACTGCACTTCAAGGAATGGGACTGAAGCAGCATACAGATGACCATCATCAACGGATAAGCCCCTGAACGAAATCGTTTTAGTCGAATAACAGCAAATAATCACAACACCTGAGACGGAAATAGAAATTATTGTTGTATTTTTGCATTGAATTTAAATAGGTAAATAATATACAGGTATGAAACAAACTAAGATTGTAGCTTCTATCAGCGACCGCAGATGCAGTGTAGACTTTATCCGCCAGCTATTCCTGGCAGGTGTGAACGTAGTCAGAATGAACACCGCACATGCCTCACACGACGGTCTACGCGAGATTATCAAAAACACGAGAAAGGTGTCAAAACACATCGGAATACTCATCGACACCAAAGGACCGGAAGTGAGGACCACAGCCACTGACCAACCCATTGAATACAAAACGGGGGAAAGGGTGAAAATCTACGGACACAATACAGAAGATACTTCTCACGACACAGTGAACGTTTCATACGAGAATTTCGTTGACGACGTGAAGGTGGGCGACCACGTGCTCTTCGACGACGGAGAACTGGATATGCTCGTCTATGAAAAAGACGGCGACTCGCTCTGCGTGGAGGTGCAGAACGATGGAAAGTTGGGTTCGAAAAAGAGCGTCAACGTTCCGGGAGAGCATATCGACCTGCCGGCGCTGACTGAAAAGGACAAAGCGAACATACTGCTCGCAATAGAAGAGGACATCGACTTCATCGCCCACTCTTTCGTGCGCAGCAAGGAAGACGTGATGGCTGTTCAGAGAATCCTTGACGAGCACAACAGCGAGATAAAGATCATCTCAAAGATCGAGAACCAGGAGGGCGTTGACAATATCGACGAGATTATCGAGGCGTCTTACGGTATCATGATCGCCCGTGGCGACCTGGGCATCGAGGTGCCTATCGAGCGCATTCCGGGAATCCAGAGAATGATCATCAAGAAGTGTATCGAGGCAAAGAAGCCTGTTATCGTTGCCACACAGATGCTGCACACGATGATAAACAACCCTCGTCCTACACGTGCCGAGGTGACCGACATCGCCAATGCCATATACTACCGCACCGACGCCCTGATGCTCAGCGGCGAGACGGCATCGGGAAAATACCCGGTGGAAGCTGTAAAGACCATGGCTGCCATCGCCGAACAGGCAGAGAAGGACAAGATGCGTGAAAACGACATCCCTGTGCCATTGAGCAACGACTGCAACGTGAGCGAATTCCTTGCAAAACAGGCTATCGAGTCAACGGAGCGTCTCGGAGTGAGGGGAATCATCACCGACAGCCTATACGGACGCACAGCACGCAACCTGGCGGCTTTCCGCGGTCCTAACCCCGTGCTCGCCATCTGCGTAAAGGAAAGGGTGCAGAGACTGCTGGCCCTGAGCTACGGAGTGATTCCGGTGTTCCAGCATGAGAAGCTGCAACCACAGGATCAGTTCGTGGCAGCGCTGAGAATGCTGCGACAGAAGGGCTACCTGAAGATGGAGGACAAGATTGCATATCTGAGCGGCAGCTTCGGAAGGGGCGGCGGCACCACGTTCCTCGAAATCGACAAGGTGGCTGACGTGTTCAACAAGGACTTCAAACTGCCTAACACAATGAGACCTTGACAATAACACGGAACAAGAAATACACAATGACTGAAAAACCGGCTTCATGGTCCGCATCGCAGGAAACTCCCGCAATGCGGACTTCTGGAACTGGGTTTATAATAATCTTTTGATAACCTTATTTTTATGAAACACGCATTGATAACAGCACTACTTGCATCGGCAACTCTTCTGGGCAACGCACAGAACCAGCAGAAAGCCGAAACCTGCAACCAGCAGCATTACGTGCCGACAGCAGAGAACCTGCAGGCACGAAATGAATTTTCTGACAACCGCTTCGGCATTTTCCTACATTGGGGACTTTACAGCATGTTCGCACAGGGGGAATGGTATCTCAACTATGGTCCCAACAAGGACGAATACGCAAAGGTGGCTGACGCTTTCTATCCGCACTCCTTCAACGCCGAGAAATGGATTTCGGCGATAAAGGCTTCGGGAGCCAAATACATCTGCTTCACCACCCGCCACCACGAGGGTTTCTCGATGTGGGACACCAAACAGTCCGACTACAACATCATGAACACGCCTTACGGCAAAGACATCGTGAGACAGCTGGCTGACGAATGCCACAAGCAGGGAATAGGACTGCATCTCTACTACTCTCACATCGACTGGACACGAGAGGACTACCCTGCCGGCAGAACAGGACTGACAACAGGCAAAGACCCGAAGAAGGCTGACTGGAACCACTACTACAAATTCATGAACGCACAGCTCACCGAACTGCTGACAAACTACGGAAAGGTGGACGGAATATGGTTTGACGGATGGTGGGACCACGACGAGGACACTATCCCATTCAACTGGCAGCTGCCTGAGCAGTATGCCATGATACACAAACTGCAACCGGCGTGCATCATCGGCAACAACCACCACCAGACTCCGTTTGAGGGCGAAGACATGCAGATGTTTGAAAGAGACATTCCGGGAGAGAACAAGAACGGTCTATCTGGACAGTCTATCAGCCGGTTGCCGCTGGAGACTTGTCAGACGATGAACGGCATGTGGGGATACAAGATAAAAGACCAGAACTATAAATCGACCAAGGAACTCATCAGACTGCTCGTGCGCACAGCGGCTAAGGGTGCCAACCTGCTGCTCAATATCGGTCCGCAGCCAAACGGCGAACTTCCGGCAACGGCTCTCGACCGTCTTGCCGACATGGGCAAATGGCTGAACGGCAATGCCGGCGAAAGCATATACCGCACTGTGGCAGGAGAAGTGGCGCTTGGCGACAGCATCGTGTCGACATGCGGAAAGGGGAAAAAGGCTCCTCTCTATATACATATCCTCACAGACAAGAAGGATGGTGAAATCGCCGTGACAATGAAGGGTAAAGCCAAGAAGGCGACAAACCTCATCACAGGCGACAAACTGGCGTTCAAAAAGGACAAAGCCACAGGCAAGACAATCTTCAAGCTGAACGACAGAAAGGGTGACGAAGACGACTATATCATCAAAGTGGAATTCTAATCCTTCATATAAACAAAAAAAAATGGCATAATCGCACTTTTCAGCGATTATGCCATTTTTTTAACCCCAATCGGTCATTAGGTCGTTTGGGGGTGGGTAAAAAAACTCAGCCAAGGACTCGGCAATAACTGAATCCTTGGCTGTTTTTATTATGGTAACTATGTACCTTTATTCTTGGAGTATATCAACTCCAGCTTATCACGATTAATATTCACCCCATGCCTTAATCTCGATATCTGAGAGTTTGGTAGTGCAGAATGCTGATATGAATGCGCTGGCAAGACGGCTGTTGGTAATCAATGGAACGTTGAGGTCGATTGCCGCACGGCGAATCTTGTAACCGTTGGTAAGCTCAGAGCTGGTGAGGTTCTTAGGAATGTTCACCACCATGTCAATCTCGTGGTTGTGGAGCATATCAAGAGCCTTTGGAGTCTTGCCGTCGTCCGGGTCTGAAGGCCAGAGCACATGGGTGTTCTCAATGCCGTTCTCAGTGAGGAACTTACTTGTTCCGTCTGTTGCAAAGAGCTTATAACCATGTTTCACGAGCATCTGTGCAGCGTCGAGCATGTCTGCCTTCTGCTTTGCACTACCAGTAGAAAGAAGAATGTTCTTCTCCGGAATACGCTGACCTACGGAAAGCATACTCTTGAGCACGGCACAGCTGGTGTCGTTTCCGATACATCCAACCTCACCAGTAGAACTCATGTCTACACCGAGAACTGGGTCGGCCTTCTGCAGACGGTTGAACGAGAACTGAGAAGCCTTGATTCCCACATAGTCGAGGTCGAAGAGATTCTTGCTCGGTTTCTCTACCGGCAGACCCAACATAACTCGTGTGGCAAGCTCGATGAGGTTAATCTTCAATACCTTGCTCACGAATGGGAACGAACGGCTGGCACGCAGGTTACACTCGATGACGAGGATATCATTGTCGCGAGCCATAAACTGGATGTTGAACGGTCCGTTGATGTGGAGTTCCTTGGCAATCTGACGGCCAACGCGCTTCACACGGCGCACGGTCTCAACATAGAGTTTCTGTGGAGGGAACTGTATTGTAGCGTCGCCGGAGTGTACACCGGCAAACTCGATATGCTCAGAAATGGCGTAAGCAATGACCTCACCGTCTTTTGCCACGGCATCCATCTCAATCTCCTTGGCATGCTCGATGAACTTGCTCACAACGACTGGATGATCCTCGCTGACATTGGCAGCCAACTGGAGGAAACGCTTCAGTTCGTCCTCATTGGAACATACGTTCATGGCAGCACCTGAGAGCACGTAGCTTGGGCGCACGAGAACAGGGAAGCCTACCCTATCGATGAACTTGTCGATATCTTCCATGCTGGTCAGAGCGCTCCACTCAGGCTGGTTGATGCCGTTGTTGGTGAGCATCTGAGAGAACTTGGCACGGTCTTCGGCATTGTCGATGTCCTTAGCCTTGGTACCGAGAATCGGCACATGCTGCTCATCGAGGCGCATTGCAAGGTTGTTAGGAATCTGTCCACCGGTGGAAACGATAACGCCATAAGGCTGCTCCATGTCGATGATATCCATAACACGCTCGAATGTCAACTCATCGAAATAGAGACGGTCGCACATGTCATAGTCGGTAGAAACGGTCTCTGGGTTATAGTTTATCATCACCGAGCGATAGCCCTCCTTACGGATGGTATTGAGAGCCTGCACGCCACACCAGTCGAACTCCACTGAAGAACCGATGCGGTATGCACCGGAACCGAGCACCACGATGCTGCGGTGGTCGTTCTCGAAGGTGATGTCGCTCTTCACACCGGCGTATGTAACATACAGATAGTTGGTCTGTGCCGGGTATTCCGCAGCAAGGGTGTCTATCTGTTTTACTACAGGAAGAATGCCGTAGTTCTTGCGCAACTGTCTTACTACAAGCCCTGCCTTTGCCATGCTATGAAGCTCCTGCTCCAAGCCGACTGCACGAGCTATCTGGAAGTCGGTGAAACCATAGACCTTTGCTGTGCGCATCAGCTCCTTGTCAAGAGTATTTATGTTGCACTTCTTCATCTCCTCATCAATGTCGATGATATGCTTCAGCTTCTCGAGGAACCACTTGTCAATCTTAGTCAGCTCGTGGATATCGTCAACGGTATATCCCTTGTGCATAGCCTTCGAGATGACGAAGATACGTTTGTCTGTAGGTTCACGAAGAGCAGCGTCGATATCAGGAATCTCAAGCTCCTTGTTCTCAACGAAGCCGTGCATGCCCTGACCGATCATACGGAGACCCTTCTGGATAGCCTCCTCGAAGTTGCGGCCGATAGCCATTACCTCACCGACAGACTTCATCGATGATCCCAACTCCTTGTCAACGCCACGGAACTTGCTCAAGTCCCAGCGTGGTATCTTGCAGACCACATAGTCGAGAGCCGGCTCGAAGAAGGCGCTGGTGGTTTTGGTCACAGAGTTCTTCAGCTCGAAGAGTCCGTAGCCCATACCGAGCTTTGCAGCAACGAAAGCCAGAGGATAACCTGTGGCCTTTGAAGCGAGAGCTGACGAACGGCTCAAACGGGCATTCACCTCGATCACTCTATAGTCTTCGCTCTTAGGGTCGAACGCATACTGCACGTTACACTCACCCACGATACCGATATGGCGGATGATCTTGATAGCCAAGGCACGGAGCTTGTGATATTCTGAGTTTGTAAGCGTCTGTGAAGGAGCGATTACGATACTCTCTCCCGTATGGATTCCCAGCGGGTCGAAGTTCTCCATATTACAAACGGTGATACAGTTGTCGTAGCGGTCGCGCACCACTTCATACTCTATCTCCTTCCATCCCTTGAGACTCTTCTCCACAAGCACCTGCGGAGAGAAAGCGAATGCCTTCTCAGCGAGCTTGTTCAGTTCCTTCTCGTTGTCAGCGAAACCTGATCCCAGACCTCCCAATGCGTATGCGGCACGGATAATAACAGGATAACCGAGTTCGGCAGCTGCCTTGCGTGTCTGTTCGATATTCTCGCAAGCCTCGCTCTTGATGGTCTTCACGTCAATCTCATCGAGCTTCTGAACGAAAAGCTCACGGTCTTCTGTGTCCATGATAGCCTGCACCGGTGTGCCAAGCACCCTGACATTGTATTTCTCGAGCACACCGCTCTTGAAGAGTTCAACACCGCAGTTGAGAGCCGTCTGTCCGCCGAAAGAAAGGAGGATACCATCCGGACGCTCCTTTTCGATTACCCTCTCCACAAAATATGGCTGGACAGGAAGGAAATAGATCTGGTCGGCAACGCCCTCGGATGTCTGTACGGTGGCGATGTTAGGGTTGATGAGAACTGTTTCCACTCCCTCCTCACGGAGTGCCTTGAGTGCCTGAGAACCGGAATAGTCGAACTCACCGGCCTCACCGATCTTCAATGCGCCTGAACCTAAGAGCAGGACTTTCTTTATATTATCGTCTTTCATTATTATATTATCTTGAGTTTCTTGATACTTTGATTCCACACTGCCAGTCCCAAGAGAGAGAGAACGGCAGAATGTGACTATAACGTGTTTAAGCGAATCATTATTTGAGTGCTTCAACGAACTTGTCGAACATGAACTCTGTATCTACCGGTCCGGAGCAAGCCTCCGGGTGGAACTGGCTTGAGAACCAAGGGTTGGTCTTGTGCTTGATGCCCTCGTTGCTGCCGTCGTTCATATTCACGAAAAGTTCCTCCCAGTCCTTGCCGAGAGTCTTGGCGTCAACGGCATAGCCGTGGTTCTGGCTCGTTACGAAACACCTGTCTGTGCCTACCATGCGCACTGGCTGGTTGTGGGAGCGGTGACCGTATTTCAGTTTGTAGATGCTTGCGCCGCCTGCCTTGGCGAGCAACTGGTTACCCATACAGATACCACAGATTGGCTTTGTAGACTTTGACATCTGCTTGCGGATGATTGCCACTGCTTCCTCACACATGTCCGGGTCGCCAGGACCATTGGCGAGGAAAAGACCGTCGAACTCCATGTCGGTATAGTCGTAGTTCCATGGCACACGGATAACTTCGACACCACGGTTGATGAGACAACGGATGATGTTCTGCTTCACGCCACAGTCAACAAGCACCACCTTGCGGCCGGCACCCTCGTTGTAGCGGATAATCTCCTTGCAGCTCACACGGTCGACGAAGTTCACTCCCTCATACATTGCCACCGGCACATTGTCCGGCTCGTCGTCGAAGAGAATCTTTCCCATCATGACACCGTGCTCACGCAACACTTTAGTCAGCTCGCGGGTATCGATGCCGGTAATTCCCGGCACATGCTCGCGCTTGAGCCAATCGGCAAGCGACTCTACAGCATTCCAATGACTATACTGCTCGCTATAGTCGGCAACGATGATTGCCGAAGCATGGATTTTGTCACTCTCCATAAATGTAGCCAGACCATTCTCTTCGATAGTGAACGGAGGCACGCCATAGTTACCTACAAGCGGATAAGTGAGAACCATCAGCTGACCTGCATAGGAAGGGTCGGTAAGGCTCTCCGGATAGCCCATCATGGCTGTATTGAACACCACCTCGCCAGCAACGGGCTGGTCATAGCCAAACGACTTTCCGTGGAACTTGGTTCCATCTTCCAAGACTAAAGTTACATTTCTCATTTATATAGTTGTTTTTATACCTTGCGGTTATTTTGTTATAATTCTATTTCCTCTTCTTGTATTTGTTCTCATAGAAGCTGACGAAGGCTCTGTTTACAAGCTCCGTGCCTCCAGGAGTAGGATAATTGCCGGTGAAATACCAGTCTCCCTTATGGCCAGGTATAGCCTCGTGGAGTCCTTCGATAGACTGGAACACGAGTTCCACCGGTGTTGTCATGCCTTCAGGGCGCAGCATCTCGATGATTTTCTGGTTTATCTCATTCACCGTGAAAGGCGTGTAGATGTCTCTCACGCAGTTGCGCATCTCGGCTCTCGGTTTCTTGAGCTCTGCGAGACAGTTCTCATAAATATCGTCAACGATATGGAGCATGTCGCGTTCCTTCAGCAGCTGCATTGTGGCACCAAAGACACAGAACTCCTCCAGGCTCGGCATGTCGATACCGTAGTAGTCGGGGTATCGTATCTGTGGCGAACTGCTCACCACCACGATCTTCTTTGGGTGCAGGCTGTCGAGAATCTTCAGGATGCTCTCTTTCAGAGTGGTTCCCCTAACGATGCTGTCGTCGATGATGACGAGATTGTCAACGTATGGCTCTATCGAACCGTATGTCACATCGTAGACATGCGACGCCAGGTCCTTACGGGTGTTTCCTTCTGTGATGAAGGTGCGAAGCTTGATGTCCTTCCATGCCACCTTCTCACTCCGGACATACTGATGGAGAATCTCCTGCAGCTCGTCCTTAGTCGGTGTATGGCCGAGGTTATACAGACGTTCTATCTTCTGGTCGTTGATATACCTCTTGAAGCCTCCGAGCATTCCGTAGAACGCCACTTCGGCTGTGTTTGGTATGAAAGAGAACACTGTATGTTCGGTGTCGTAATCCACAGCCTTCAGAATACTCTCCGTAAGCTGTTCTCCGAGCTTCTTGCGCTCATTGTATATATCGCGGTCGGAACCGCGGCTGAAGTATATTCTCTCAAACGAGCATTTGCTGTCGCCACGCTGTTCGATTATCTGCTCCAGACTGTCCACGCCGTTCTTTGTCACTACTATCGCCTGTCCGGGCTCCAGCTCGTGGATGTCGTCGCAGTCGAGTCCGAATGTGGTCTGAAGCACAGGGCGCTCGCTTGCCACTGCTATCACCTCGTCGTCCTTATACCAGAAAGCCGGACGAATACCCCATGGGTCTCTCATGGCAAACATCTCTCCGCTTCCTGTCAGTCCGCACATCACGTAGCCACCGTCGAAGTCGGTCATCGTGGTTTTCAGCACATTAGCCATCTTCACGTTGTCATCGATATAATCGGTGATGTCGCGTCCTTTGAGGCCCTTCTTCTGGGCATCTATGAAGTTGCGCTCCACCTCTCTGTCGAGGCGGTGGCCCATCAGTTCGAGAGTGATATAGGTGTCGCTGTATATTCTCGGCGACTGTCCCATAGCGAGTAGTTTCTCGAAAATCTCATGCACGTTGGTCATATTGAAATTTCCGCAGAGACAAAGATTCTTTGCTCTCCAGTTGTTTCTTCTCAGAAACGGATGCACGAATGTGAGTCCGCTCTTTCCTGTAGTGGAATAGCGCAGGTGACCCATATACATCTCTCCTGCAAACGGAAGATTGTGGCGTGCATAATCCACATCAGCGAGCTGTTCCTCTGAGAGGTCCATGAATTTCTTGTGTACTGTGCCAAAGATCTCCGTGATGGCGTTGGAACCTTCCGCCCTCTCCCTGAACATATATTCGTGGCCGGGCAAAGCAGCGAGATTCACGCATGCCATTCCGGCTCCTTCCTGTCCTCGGTTGTGTTGTTTCTCCATCATGAGATAGAGTTTGTTAAGACCATACATCCAGGTGCCATACTTCTCCTGGTAGTATTCCAGTGGTTTCAGCAGTCTCACCATTGCCACACCACATTCATGCTTCAAAGGTTCCATTTTTGAATTCTTATTAAATATGTATTATCCTTACTGTAACTATTACCCTAATATATTCAAAGCAAGGGGCTCACCCCTCGGAAGAGGAGCAGCCCCAAGATATAGATGTCAATTATTCAACGGTCACCGACTTGGCGAGATTTCTCGGCTGGTCAACGTTCTTTCCTTTGCACACTGCGATATGGTATGCAAGGAGCTGCAATGGAATGGATGCCACAAGCGGCTCAAGACATTCGAGCGTCTGCGGAATCTCTATCACTTCGTCGGCAATCTTGCTTATCGTGTCGTCGCCTTTAGAAACCAATGCTATGACCTTTCCCTTTCGTGCCTTGATTTCCTGAATATTGCTGAGCACTTTCTGATACATCTCATCATGCGGAGCTATTACCACAACCGGCATATCAGAGTCGATAAGGGCGATGGGACCGTGCTTCATCTCTGCAGCTGGGTAGCCTTCGGCATGGATGTAACTGATTTCCTTCAGTTTCAGAGCGCCTTCAAGTGCAACCGGATAGTTGTAGCCACGTCCCAGATAAAGGAAATTGCTGGCATAGGTGAAGGTCTTGCTCAATTCTGATATTCTGTCGTTCAGCTTCAACAGAGACTTCATCTTCTCTGGCACGGTACACAGTTCGCTGACAATCTTGCAGTATTGTTCGTTTGTAATCGTGCCCTTCTCCTTGCCGAGTGCCAGGGCGAGCATCAGAAGCACGGTGACCTGTCCGGTGAATGCCTTGGTGGAGGCAACGCCGATCTCCGGTCCTACGTGTATATACGAACCGGTGTCTGTGTCTCTCGGTATGCTCGAACCGATAGCGTTGCATACTCCATAAACGAATGCGCCGTTGTCTTTTGCCAGGTTCACGGCAGCCAACGTGTCGGCTGTCTCACCGCTCTGGGAGATTGCTATCACGACGTCGGAACTGTCGATGACAGGATTTCTGTATCTGAACTCGCTGGCGTATTCCACTTCCACCGGTATGCGGCAAAGCGACTCTATCAGCTGCTTGCCGATGAGTCCGGCATGCCATGACGTGCCGCAGGCAACGATTATCACACGCTTGGCAGCAAGGAGCTGCCGTCTGTAGTCTATTACAGCACTGAGCGTAACATTGTTGGCTTCCACGTTTATCCTTCCACGCATGCAGTTCTCCAGACATTCCGGCTGCTCGAAGATTTCCTTGAGCATGAAATGCGGAAAACCGCCTTTCTCTATCTGTCCGAGGTCGAGGTCTACGGTGCAGACTTCCGGATTAAGCGTGTCGTTGAGAGTATTCACCACCTTGAGGTCTTCGCCACGGCGTATCACGGCGATATTGTCGTCGTCGAGATAAACCACCTTGTCGGTGTATTCAATAATAGGAGTGGCGTCGGAACCGAGGAAGAACTCGTCCTCGCCTATACCGATGACCAGCGGACTCTGCTTGCGGGCAGCGATAATCTGGTCTTTGTCTCTCTTGTCGAGCACTGCAATGGCATAAGCTCCGATGAGCTGGGTGAGGGCAAACCTCACTGCAGTAAGCAGGTCTACGTTCTTTCTCGTCTGTATATATTCTATGAGCTGCACGATGACTTCCGTATCGGTATCCGAACGGAATTTCACGCCATCGGCAACGAGTTTCTTCTTCAGGTCAGCATAGTTCTCGATGATGCCATTATGAATGATGGCGATGTTCTTAGACTCAGAATAATGCGGATGCGCATTCACCGACGATGGTTCACCGTGTGTAGCCCAACGTGTGTGGGCTATTCCAACAGTTCCGGTTATGTTCTTATCCTCACAGAACTGTTCCAGGTCAGCCACCTTACCCTTAGTCTTGTATACGCTGAGGTCGCCATTGTCGTTTATCATGGCGACACCTGCGCTGTCGTATCCTCTATACTCCAGTCTTTTAAGACCCTTAATGAGAATAGGGAAAACCTGTCTTTTACCTATATATCCTACAATACCACACATATCAAATAAAAATTTGAAATGACAGAAAGCCTTACAATCTTACCAGCGTCACGATAAGCGACGTTATAGACGTCAGAGAACTGATACTTGCAATCCAGATCGACGTACTCGAACCGATGACAGAGTTTCTCTTCTTGGTTTTGTTAGGCTCCACATAAATCTGGTCATTCTGCTGCAGATAATAGTATGGAGACTTTATGATGTTTGCATCTGTCAAGTCAAGCCTGTGGGCAGACTTTCTTCCTTCGCCGTCTTCTCTGATAAGCAGCACATTCTGGCGTTTACCATAGATAGTAAGGTCGCCTGCCTGTGCCAAAGCCTCGGGAAGACTTATTTTCTCTGTTTCCACAACAAACTCTCCCGGTTTGTTTACCTCACCATACACGCAAACTCTGAAGCTGGACATGCGCACGGTGATAATAGGATTCTCCTTCTCTGCCATATAAGGTTTGATTCTGTCGTGGATAACAGCCTCACACTCGCGTTTGGTCAAGCCTGAAACTTTCACCAATCCTATGATAGGGAAATTAATGTAACCGTTGTTGTCAACAAGGTATGTTGACTCCTTGGCATTAGCACTGTAATTATTATTATTACCAGTATTAAGATTGAACGGCACGGCTGCTCTCGGATCGGTGGTATTAACGGTAATAACCAAGCCATCCTTAGGCATGATCTTGGCATCGAAAAGCCCCTTCGAAGAAGATAAGTCCAGTGTGTCAATGTTCTGATAATAAGCGAATTGCTTTATGCCACCACAGCTAAAGAGGGTGAACACAGCTACCAATAATACAATTGGCATAAGTAGTTTCTTCATACTCGTTCAATTAAGATATAGTTAAAATCTTTGCAAAAATAATCCTATTTTCTGAAAACGGCAAATATTTCTATACAAAATCCCCATTTCTCTCACATATAATTCATGTGGTGGGAAATGGGGATATGGATTATTCATTCATCGCCCCTCATGCCACTATCCTGGATAGTCAAAGGGGAAACGACTCAGTATGTTCGTCCTGTCCGTCAACTTATCTACTCGCCGACTTGTCCACCCGCTTATTGCGACCGACCTGCCGACGCGTGAACGCGACGGGAATCAATAGAACTTGAAGTAGTTGCGGGCGTTGTTGTAGCTGATGTCCTCAACCATGCGAGAGAGGCTCTCCATGTCGTTTGGCAGCAAGCCATTCTCAACGTCGTTGCCGAGCAGATTGCAGAGCAGACGGCGGAAATACTCATGACGAGGATATGAGAGGAACGAACGGCTGTCGGTGAGCATACCTACGAAACGGCTCAGCAGACCAAGAACAGAGAGTGCGTTCATCTGGCGTGTCATACCGTCGAGCTGATCATTGAACCACCAGCCTGAACCGAACTGGATCTTGCCCGGGCATGAACCGTCCTGGAAGTTGCCGAGCATTGTGGCGATAACCTCGTTGGCACATGGGTTCAAGCAGTAGAGGATAGTACGTGTGAGCTTGCCTTCCTTGTTGAGTTCGTTGAGGAAGTGGCTCATCGCTGTTGCTGTGGTGAACTCACCGATTGAGTCGAAACCGGTGTCAGCACCGAGCTTGTCGTACATCAGACTGTTGTTGTCGCGGATTGCTCCGTAATGGTACTGCTGTGTCCAGTCGCTTGCGAAGTCCTGTTCAGCGAAGACGCGCAGGATGCAGTGTTTGAACTGACGGACCTCCTGAGCCGAAAGCTGCTGCTTGCGCATTGCCTTCTCGAAGATTGTCTCGATCTGAGAGTCTGTATATGGTTCGTCGTAGAACTCCTCGATACCGTGGTCTGAAAGGCGGCAGCCGTTCTCATGGAAGAAGTCGTGGCGCTTCTGCAGAGAGTCCACCATGTCGGCAAACTTGTTGATTGTGACACCAGCCACCTCACCGAGCTTGTTCACGTATTCAGGGAATTCAGGCTTCTCGATGTTCATTGCCTTGTCAGGACGCCATGCCGGAATCATCTTGATCTCGAAACCGCTCTCGCGAGTCTGCTTGTGGTAGCGCAGATCGTCGATTGGATCGTCGGTGGTGCAGACACACTCCACATTGTAGCGGCGCATGAATCCGCGTGCGGTATATCCTGGCTGCTTCAGCTTCTCGTTACATTCGTCGAAGATTTCTCTTGCTGTCTTAGGACTCAAGAGTTTGTCGATGCCGAAAGCGGTCTTCAGCTCGAGGTGGGTCCAGTGGTAAAGAGGGTTGCGGAAAGTGTAAGGAACGGTCTCTGCCCATTTCTCAAACTTCTCCCAGTCTGAAGTATCCTTGCCTGTGCAGAATCTCTCGTCAACACCGTTGGTTCTCATCGCACGCCACTTGTAGTGGTCACCTCCGAGCCAAAGCTCTGTGATGCTTTTGAACTGATGGTCGTTTGCCACCATTTCAGGAATCAGATGACAGTGATAATCGATGATTGGCATCTTGGCCGCATGATTGTGGAAAAGTTCCTGCGAGGTCTTGGTTTCAAGCAGGAAGTTTTCGTCCATAAATTGCTTCATGACTTAATATTATTTTAGTGTTAATTGTTAATATGTAATTTGTTTAATCTTTTCTGTGCAAATATACGGCATTTTTTTTGATTACATCATTTTTTAAGCTATATTTGCACAATCTAAACGAAAAATCAAATAGGCAAGACCTTTTATGAAAAACAAAAATTCAGTTTCTAACTATTCCTTCAAACGCACAGACAGAGTGCTTTTGATATACACGGGAGGCACAATAGGCATGGGATGCAACCGTGAATCAGGAGCATTGGAACCTCTGGACTTTAACCATCTAATCAGCTGCCTTCCGGAATTTGCCGCCATCGAAACGGGAATCGACTCTTATCAGTTCACGCCTCCCATCGACTCCAGCGACATGACGCCGCGCTTCTGGTCGCAACTCGTAAGGATCATTGCCGACAGATACGACGACTACGACGGTTTCGTAATACTGCACGGCACCGACACCATGGCATTCACGGCATCAGCACTGTCGTTCATGCTCGAAAACCTGACAAAGCCTGTGGTGCTGACAGGAAGCCAGCTGCCTATCGGTCAGCTGCGCACCGACGGCAAAGAGAACCTCGTGACGAGTATTGAGGTGGCTTCTGCCCACCATGACGACGGCACACCGATAGTTCCAGAAGTGTGTATCTATTTCAACGGCCACCTGCTGAGAGGCAACAGGGCAACGAAAGCAAACGCCGACGGATTCAACGCCTTTGAGTCTTACAACTATCCTCATCTGGCAGATGCCGGAGTGAACATCACATACCACGAGGAGCATATCCTGAAGAGGGACTTCACGAAGAAACTCATCCCCCACTTCGCATTAGACTCCAATGTCACCGTGTTCACGCTCTTCCCTGGTGTGCAGGAGCAGATCACGCGCCACGTAATCGAATCACCGGAGCTTCGCGCCATGGTGATGAGGACCTACGGCAGCGGAAACGCGCCACACCACCCCTGGCTCATGCGACTGCTCAAGGAGGCTACAAGCCGCGGAATCACTGTGGTGAACATCAGCCAGTGTGACGCAGGAGCAGTGGAGATGAGCAGATACGACACGGGATTCCAGCTCAAGAACATGGGCGTAGTGAGCGGTTACGACAGTACCGTGGAGAGCGCATTGACCAAACTCATGTTCCTGATAGGCCAGCACAACGATGTTAATCTCGTGAGATCGAACATCGTGAGAAACATCTGCGGAGAGATAACTGTGACAGAATAAAGGCAAAAGAGAAGTCTCTGACTTTTACAAATAAATCGAGTAGGAGGAAAACGAAGCTGTTTTCTTCCTATTTTCGTATTTACAGTCCTCTCACACCACCGTTCGTGCGGTTCCGCATACGGTGGTTCCTATTTCGGCTGCCATTCGAGATACTATCACATAAGATAGAGAATAGAGATACCGTTTGCCTGATTTTTTGCATTCTATGCCCGTTTGGGGTCAAAGACATACTGTCCCTTCTTGTCGGTAACGCTGCCGAAACGGATGGCATGGCGTGGACAGTTATGATAACAGGCGAAGCAAGTGAGGCAGCTGCCGTCATGGTTCCATTGCGGCATACCGTCGTCGTCAAGCGACATGTTGCCGACGGGACACGATGCCACGCACTTCCCACACGACACGCAGAGCGACTCTTCAACATGGAAACAACGGTCGGTGACGAGTTTGCGCACAAATGCCTCGCCGAGCAGACGACTGTTGATTCTCTTCCATCTGCCCAGATAGCGCATGAAAGCCCCATTAGCCCTCTCTCTTATCTTTTCTGCTATAAACTCCATGCGCGGCTGCGCTTCATGGAGCTTTTCGCTGACCACCTTCTCCTTGTCTACATCCATGAAGGGCAGTCCGACGTATGTATTCGGCATCCGCACATCAAACACGGCATCGAGAGAAACGCCTTGTTTCTTGAGATCGCTGCGCAATATATCCATACTCTCGCCAACGGTGTCGCCAACGGTGCAGACTGAATACACATAGGGTTTGACATTGCGCTCCGAACCGACGCTCAGCGTCATTTCTGACAACACGCGACGAAGCAGCATCGGCGGGCGCCAACCGTGAACGGGAAAGAAGATGCCGAGAGGCTCTCCGGGATTCAGCTGCACATGAAGGGGCTGGCTGCATAAAGAGGCGACGTCTACTACCCTTTCGTCTCCTGTCATTCGGGCGATGCTCTCGGCAACCCACCTGGTGTTTCCTGTGCCGGACAAATACAGTATCATAATCGTGAATTTAGGGTATTTTCTTGTTTTATTGGGAAATATTCAATATCTTAGCAAAGAGTTTGAATGTATAACACTAAATCTATAACTAATAAAGGAATATTATATGAACGATAAAGAATTAATGCTCAGAGCCATAAGGCTGTCTGAAGAGAGCGTGAAAAACGGCGGCGGACCGTTCGGTGCGGTAATAGCACGCAACGGCGAAGTCGTGGCAGAGGCTTCCAACTGTGTCACTATAGACTGCGACCCTACGGCCCATGCTGAGGTGTCGGCAATCCGCAAGGCGGCAAAGGCTATCGGTTCATTCGACCTGGGAGGCTGCTCGATATACACTTCGTGTGAACCGTGTCCGATGTGTCTGGGTGCTATATACTGGGCACATCTCGACAAGATTTTCTATGCCAACGACCGCAAGGACGCTGCTGCAATAGGTTTCGACGACGACTTCATATACAAGGAACTGGAACTGTCGCCAGACCACCGCAACAAGCCATCCGAAATAATCATGCAGGAGGAGGCGAAAAAGGCTTTCAGAATGTGGACAGAGAAGAGCGACAAGACTGAATACTAACCCGAACTGAATCCGTCATTCTGAAAACTCAGAATCCAAGCAATCCCTAACGTCTGATTGGGGTTAGACTCAATCGGTCATCAGGACAGAATACACAGAAATGTCCTGATGACCGATTCGTTTTATCACAAGCCTCAACTAAGCCACAAATAGTATATTGCCGCAAGCACCGCTGCCAGCACAACGAATATGGCGGTCTTTATCAGGCAGCCTGTGATTTTCTTCACAAGCAGGAACACCACAATAAAGGCTACTATACAGAATATGTAATATCCGAAATTTTCCATTTTTCTTGAGTTTAATGATTAATTGAGCCCAATATAAAAGGGGCTGAGCAATGAAGCAGACCGATTGGCCTACTTGAACAGATGTCTGAACGCCGCCGGAATCATCGTCTCGAACTCCATCGCCTGACGGGTAACGGGATGATAGAAGCAGAGCATATAGGCATGAAGACAAAGGCGATGTATAGGGTCGTCGCCATTGCCGTATTTTATGTCGCCACATACCGGATGTCCCATATCGGCAGAGTGTACACGAATCTGGTTTTTCCTACCTGTCTCCAATTTGTATTCCACAAGACTATGCTCCGTAGTGCGGTCGAGCACCCGGTAATGGGTGATGGCATATTTTCCGCCATTGTCCACCGGTGACGAATATGTCACGTATGCCTTATTGTCCTTCAGCCAGTTTTCTATCGTTCCCTCATCATTCTCCATCTCTCCACTAACCACGGCAACGTAGCGTCGGTCGAAAACTATGTCATGCCAGTTGTGCTCCAGAATCTGCTCCGTCTCCATGTCCTTGGCATAAATCATGAGTCCGCTGGTGTCGCGGTCAAGACGGTGTACGACATGTGCCGTGCAGCGCTGGCGGGTCTTCTTGAAATAGTCGTCGAGCACGGCTTTCACGTTCAGCGACTTGTGGCCGGCTGCCATCGACAGGATGCCGATATTCTTCTCAATCACCACGAGATACTGGTCCTCGTAGACAATCTTCACATAACGGCTCTTGAGCTTGTCGTTGTTTCGCTTCGTCTTGCTCACTTCTATCTTGGTGCCGGCAGCAACAGGATAGTCAAACTGCGTCACAGTCTTGCCATTAACCTTGATGCCACGGCCTTGAAGCGTGGCTTTGATCTTTGAACGGCTCTCCTTCACGTTGTTGAGGAGGAAGTTGAGCAACGTATCGTCTTGCTCCACTTGATAGTGGGCGTAATCATTGATGTTTCTGTTATATGTATGTCTCATATTGTCGTCTGATTGTCGTCTGATTGTCGTCTGAAAGAATTTTCGGGATGCAAATATATGAAAAAATCAGATACTTTTGCATCAATAATGCCAAAAGTCATTGATATTATGGCAACGAGGCGTGTTTTTTGTCATCATCGCCCTCGGCAGAGATTACCGCAGGCGGTGAAGGGATAGCTATGTCGGATGAATCAGCCAAACAATTACGGCGACAAAAATATATCCCTGAATTTCCCCCACGGCGTGGGGAACGATTCCCCCTAATGTGGGGTTTCATTCCCCACGTCAGGGGGAGATTTCGAAGTAATGCTTATCGTGATGGCATTTCGATGGAAATTGATTCGTCTGGCCACCTTCTTTTCCACTTGTCAGCCCGTAAAATATCCACAAATATTTACTTTTATTTCTCAATATCAATAATTTGCAGTAACTTTGCAGCCGATTTTGCCGTATTGGGCAAAATTCGATGCCAAGGACTAAAAGGTATGCTTCGGGAATGTCTCTGGCAGAAAAGAAAGATAACAATAAGAAAGTACTATATAATAAGGTAGAAGAAAGAAAATGATTACAGTAACCAATCTCGCTATCCAATTCGGAAAGAGAGTACTCTACAAGGATGTCAATATCAAATTCACCAATGGAAACATTTATGGTGTGATCGGTGCAAACGGCGCAGGAAAGTCTACACTGCTCAAGGCTATCAGCGGAGAACTGGAGCCAAACAAGGGAACAGTGGAACTGGGACCGGGCGAGCGTCTCTCCGTGCTCGATCAGGACCACTTCAAATACGACGCATACAGCGTGATGGACACGGTACTGATGGGACACGAGCCTCTGTGGAACAACATGAAGGAGCGTGAGGCACTCTACGCAAAACCGGAAATGACAGAAGAGGACGGTAACCGCGCTGCCGACCTGGAGCTGAAATTCGCCGAGATGGACGGATGGAACGCTGAAAGCGACGCTGCACAGATGCTCTCTAACCTCGGCATCAAGGAGCACATGCACCAGAAGATGATGAGCGAGCTGTCAAACAACGAGAAGGTGCGCGTGATGCTTGCAAAGGCTTTGTTCGGACACCCCGACAACCTGTTGCTCGACGAGCCTACCAACGACTTGGACCTCGACACCGTGCAGTGGCTTGAGGAATATCTGAGCAATGTGGAGCAGACAGTTCTCGTAGTGAGCCACGACCGTCACTTCCTCGACGCCGTCAGCACACAGACAGTGGACATCGACTTCGGAAAGGTTACCGTATTCTCAGGAAACTACTCTTTCTGGTATGAGAGTTCACAGCTCGCCCTGCGCCAGGCTCAGAACCAGCGTCAGAAGGCTGAAGAGAAGCGCAAGGAACTGGAGGAATTCATCCGCCGTTTCTCTGCCAACGTGGCAAAGAGCAAGCAGACGACGAGCCGCAAGAAGATGCTCGAGAAGCTGAACGTTGAGGAAATCAGACCGTCATCACGCAAATATCCTGGAATCATATTCCAGATGGAGCGCGAGCCGGGCAACCAGATTCTGGAAGTGGAAGGACTGAAGGCCGTGGACAACGACGGCACAGTGCTCTTCGACAACGTGAGCTTCAACATCGAAAAGGGACAGAAGGTGGTGTTCCTGAGCCACAACCCTAAGGCTATGACTGCCCTCTTCGAAATCATAAACGGCAACCGCGAAGCGCAGGCCGGCACATTCAAATGGGGTATAACCATCACCACAGCATATCTGCCTCTCGACAACACGGAGTTCTTCCAGAGCGACATGAACCTCGTGGACTGGCTCAGCCAGTATGGTCCGGGCAACGAAGTGGTGATGAAGGGCTTCCTCGGCAGAATGCTCTTCAGCGGCGAAGAGGTGCTGAAGAAGGTGAACGTATTGAGCGGAGGCGAGAAAATGCGCTGTATGATAGCAAGAATGCAGCTGAAGAACGCCAACTGCCTCATTCTCGACACTCCTACCAACCACCTCGACCTTGAGAGCATCCAGGCTTTCAACAACAACCTCGTAGGATTCAAGGGCAACATCCTCTTCAGCAGCCATGACCACGAGTTCATACAGACCGTGGCAGACCGCATCATAGAGCTGACTCCAAACGGAACAATCGACAAGCTCATGCAGTATGACGACTACATCTACGACGAGCAGCTGAAAGAGCAGCGCGCCAAGATGTATGAATAAGAATCCCGCCGTGTAGACGAGGCTGAAACCAGAACCTTTATCAATAATCCAGATAAGGGAAACTGATTTTTCAGAACAAGCAGAATATCCAAATTCCATTTATGGCAGAACCTTGCCCCTGTTGGCAAGGTTTTTGCTGATTAAAGGGAAAAAGCAAAACATTATGAGCAAAGAAAAAGATATAAAGAAAGAAACGGAAGAGATGGAAACCTCCAAGGCAAAGCAGGCTGAGAATGCCGCCAAGGAGAATGCCGGAAAAGACAATACCGAAAAGGAAGCCGAAAAGAAAGAGGAGAAAGACCCGCTGGAGGCTGCCAAAGAGGAGATTGCTGATCTCAAGGACAAATATCTGAGAAGCGTGGCTGAATTTGACAACTACCGCAAACGCACTATGAAGGAGAAAGCTGAGTTGCTGCTCAACGGTGCCGAGAAGACGGTGGCGGCAATACTTCCTGTGCTCGACGATATGGAGCGCGCTCTTGCAAGCGCCGAGAAGACAGACGATGCCGAGGCTCTGAAAGAAGGAATGAAACTGATATTCCAGAAATTCGAGAAGGTGCTTGGCGGACTTGGCGTGAACAAGATAGAGACAAAGGATGCCGACTTCGATACCGACCTGCACGAGGCTATCGCCATGGTGCCCGGCATGGGAGACGAGAAGAAGGGCAAGGTGCTCGACTGCGTGCTGACAGGATATAAACTCAACGACAAGGTGATAAGACACGCCAAAGTGGCAGTGGGACAATAAGGTAAAGACAGAATATGGCAAACAAGAGAGACTACTACGAGGTGCTTGGCGTAAGCAAAGGCGCATCCGAGGACGAGATAAAGAAAGCTTACAGAAAAATCGCCATCAAATATCACCCCGACCGCAACCCTGGCGACAAGGTGGCTGAAGAGAAATTCAAAGAGGCTGCAGAGGCTTACGACGTATTGCACGACCCTCAGAAGAGACAGCAATACGACCAGTTCGGCTTCGATGGTCCGATGGGCGGCGGAGCCGGAGGTTTCGGAGGCGGATTCGGCGGCGGATTCAGCATGGACGACATATTCTCGATGTTCGGCGACGTGTTCGGAGGCCATGGCGGCGGTTTCGGAGGCGGATTCGGCGGACGCGGTGGCGGTCGCCCGGCACAGCACAGAGGTGCTGACCTGCGACTGAAGGTGAGAATGACACTCGCCGAGATTTCCACCGACGTGACAAAGAAATTCAAGGTGAAGAAAGACGTCACCTGCTCATGCTGCGGTGGTAGCGGAGCCGAAAAGGGCAGCAGCAAGGAAACCTGTCCGACATGTCACGGCAGCGGAGTGGTGACACGCACCACACAGAGTCTCTTCGGCATGATGCAGACACAGAGCGTATGTCCTACCTGTCAGGGCGAGGGCATGATAATCAAGAACAAGTGTAAGGCTTGTGGCGGCAGTGGAGTGACAAAGGGCGAAGAGGTTGTTGAGATAAAGATACCTGCCGGAGTGGCCGGTGGCATGGTGGTAAACGTGCCGGGAAAAGGCAACGCTGGAATACACAACGGTGTGGCCGGCAACATTCAGGTGCTCATAGAGGAAGAACCGAGCGACACCTTCATCCGCGAAGAAAAGGACCTCATCTACAACCTGCTCCTTGACTTCCCTACGGCAGCTCTCGGCGGACAGGTTGAGGTGCCTACCATCAGCGGCGGCAAAGTGAAGATAAAGATTGAACCGGGCACGCAGCCTGGCAAGACGCTTCGACTCAGGGGCAAGGGACTGCCGGCAATACAAGGCTACGGACATGGCACTGGAGACCTCGTGGTACACATCAGCGTGTATGTTCCAAAGACTTTGACAAAGGAGGAGAAGACAGCGCTCGAAGAGATGCAGAAGAGCGACAACTTCAAGGGTGACACTACGACAAAGCAGACCATCTTCCAGAAATTCAGAAGTTATTTCAGCTGACCGTAGCGACACCTGACACATAAACACTGATAATAGAACAGACTGCAATACAGTCTGACAAGCAACAATGGCGGAGTGTCTTTCATTCCGCCATTGTTGTTTGTATATTGTCACCATAGATGTTAAAACAGTCATAATATATGTTGTTTTAGATAATATATGTTGTTTTAGGCATCGCGTCTTTTGTGCTAAACAGGCAAATCATTAACTTTGCATCCTGATAACTATAAACATAGATAACCATAACAATAATTATACAAACAAATCATGAACTCTGCAGATCTTTTTCTCTGGATTCTCGACAATCTGAGCTATTGGGTAGTGACACTATTCATGGCAATCGAAAGCTCGTTCATCCCATTCCCATCAGAAGTAGTAGTGCCGCCGGCAGCATGGAAGGCGATGGACCCTGACAGCAACATGACATTCATACTGGTGATTGTCTTCGCAACCATCGGTGCCGACATCGGTGCGCTTGTGAACTATTACCTCGCCAAATGGCTCGGCAGACCGATAATATACAAATTTGCCGACAGCAGGATAGGACACATGTGTCTCATCGACCGCCAGTCGGTGGAAAAGGCAGAGGAGTTCTTCCGCAAACACGGAGCCACCTCCACATTCTTCGGACGACTCGTTCCTGCCGTGAGACAGCTCATCAGCATCCCTGCCGGACTGTCTGGCATGCATGTGGGCAGATTCCTCACCTTCACCACTCTCGGTGCCGGTGTGTGGAATACCGTGCTCGCCATGATAGGATGGGCGATATACAAATACACCGACTACAAGACTACACAGGACGTGTATCAGCAGGCGTTGAAATACAGTCATGAGATTGGCTACGTGCTTCTCGCTCTCGCCGTAGTAGTGGTAGCATTCCTTGCATACAAAGGATTGAAAAAGAAAAAATGAGAAAATGATGAATTACGAGGAAACGATACAATATCTTTATGACAGCGTGCCTATGTTCCAGAAGGTCGGTGCGTCGGCATACAAGGAGGGTCTTTACAACACCGAGGAGCTGGACAGGCATTTCGGTCATCCACACAGAAGATTCAAGAGCATCCACGTGGCAGGAACAAACGGTAAAGGCTCCTGCTCCCACACCATCGCCGCAATTCTCCAGGCTGAAGGCTACAAGGTGGGACTATACACATCACCGCATCTCGTGGACTTCAGAGAGAGGATAAGGATCAACGGCAAATGCGTCAGCGAGGAATATGTAATCGACTTCGTGGAAAAGGAGAGGGCATTTTTCGAACCCCTTCATCCGAGCTTCTTCGAACTCACCACTGCCCTCGCTTTCAAATACTTCGCTGAAGAGGCTGTTGACTATGCCGTGATAGAAGTGGGACTGGGTGGCAGACTCGATTGCACCAATATCATATTTCCGGAACTGGCGATAATAACGAACATCAGTTTCGACCACACACAGTTTCTTGGCGACACTCTCGCAAAGATAGCCACGGAGAAAGCCGGAGTGATAAAACCAGAGACTCCCGTAATAATCGGCGAATACACGGAGGAGACGCGCCCAGTGTTTGAATCTAAGGCAATGCAGGAGAATGCTCCAATCACATTCGCACAAGACGACAAGGAGATTCTGACTGCCACTCCAAACTCAGGACAAGGCTTCGACTACGAGACAAAAGACTTCGGCAGACTGCATGGTGAACTGGGAGGCTACTATCAGGAGCGCAACGCCAATACCGTGCTCTGCGCCTGTCGACATCTCATCAGCATGGGGATAATAAAAGACCAGGACTGCATCAAGAAGGGATTTGCCAATGTGACAGAAACCACTGGCCTACGCGGACGCTGGGAGAGGATACAGACAAGCCCTACCGTGATTTGCGACACGGGGCACAACGTGGCTGGCTGGCAATATCTGAGCGAACAGATAAAGAAGCAACCTTGCAAGCAATTGAGAATGGTATTCGGTATGGTGGACGACAAAGACATCGACAGGGTTTGCGAACTGCTGCCAAAGAACGCCATATATTATTTCACACAGGCATCCACCCACAGGGCAATACCTGTGGAGAAGGTAAAAGAGGATGGCGAGAAACATCAGTTGCGAGGCAACTCCTACCCTACTGTTGCTGCAGCCTACACCGCCGCTCTCAAGGATGCCGACAAGGATGATTTCATCTTCGTCGGTGGCAGCAGCTATGTGGTGGCGGATTTCCTGACGGATTTCTGAAAAGCAAGCTTACAAGCAGACAAAGAAACAAATTGACGAGTAGACGAGGAATACTATTTCATGATAATTCCCCGTCTGCTCGTTTTTCTTTTTTACTCTTTCCCATTACCTCGTAAACTGCCATGTCAACCTGTCAACTTGACATTATCCCAATTATCCCAAGCGGGTCTAACCATCGGAAATAAAAGGATAGTAAGGTGATGTAATGTAACTGATTTACAGTCTATTAGAAATCCACAAGGCTGCTGACGGCAAGACAGAATACATTGACCATATCCAAGTCAAGACCAAGGACAGAGTAACCATCCCATTGCTGGAAGAAACAAAGAAGTGGATGCCTAAAAGAGAAATGGGGAAGTCTTACTTCTTCCCTTTTGTTGATAAATTGCCGTCAGGCTGTATTCAAAAAACGCCTGTGTTCAAATAAATCAGCAAGACTTATCTGAGCACAGACATTTTCATGTTTAATTTTATCTTTGATATAGATGACAACAGGAGTAATATACGCTCGTGTCCCCAGTATTGGTGAGAGACAGAGCACGGAAAGACAGGTCAAGGACTTGTCGGAATTACTAAAAGTACAATCACCGCAATAATACTATTGATTTTACGTTCCTTTCAAAGAAAGGGGTTGTGCAATAGTGGCTTAAAGGCGAAAGCACTACCTTTGTATCCAATATAACAACAATACGTTTAAGGTCACAATTTGTGATTTTGAAAATAATATAAATATGACAGATAATAAAAATATTTCGGTAAAAAAGCAACTGTTGGTGAACAAATTACTGCAAGATTCTCAGATGGGTCAAAAGTCGTTTTTGACAATGTTGTTGTAAAAAACGGATAAGTAGTTCTTGTAAATGAAACAAAATCTGGGCATGCTAAACTCAGTGCACAACAAATACGCTTTTTCGAAAAAAATCAATCGGTTACTTTTGTTGGTAATAAAGCAGAGAGACTTGGTATAAAAGGGACTAAAATAAATGCAAGCTCAACAAAAACTAAAGTTTCTCATGTTAATGTGGAAGAATTATGAAAATATCTGAAATAAAAAACGAATTATTAACAACTTTGAGCCCATGTGTCTTGAACCATGGGTTCAAAGTAAATAAGACGAAATTTTGTCTAAAGAAGAATGACGAAAATAATGAGAGTCAATTTTCTTTTGATTATAACTCATGGGGCGATGAAATTCATCTATTCCCATATGTGCAAATAAAAAATAAAATGATTCATTCTATTTGCGAAGCCAATGGTTTTCATTTAAATTACACAGCATTTATAAATCTCTTGCTGTTGAGAAAAATTTATGATGGAACATATGCTGAGGATTCAAAATGGCAATTACAATATGATAGACAAGACCGATTTATTATTTTTAATAAAAGAGATTTAGAAAATACTGAAAAAGAAATGATAAATTTAGTATCATTTGGCTTGGAATATTTAGAGACGAACAATAATGTTTATGCAATAGATAAGATGTACAATACTCCACCTCTGAATAAACAAAATCCGAACTGTTCAGGATTTGATACTCAATGTATAATAGGTCTAATCTCTGCAAAATTAGCGCATAACGAAAATTATGGACAGATTTGTGACTATTATTCGAGTTCTATAAATTCAGAAGATATGTTACAAGATACAAGACATAAGTTTGAAAGTATTAAGAAATTTATAGAAACCCTTTAATGAGCAACATATCCGTATATGTGTAAACACGGCTACAGATATTTCTGCATAGATAAAACTTCATAGAACAGAGTGCAAAATAAACTGTGTCAAGCTATAATAATGTTGGTTTAACAAATATTAAATGAGAAAATTGAGTTTTAAAATGGTCATAAGAGCATATTTAATATGTGCTCTTATGACATCAATATTAGGAATTATATCATGCAGTGTTCATGACATAATAAATTGGTTTCCATTCATATTACTTTATGCTTGGATAATATTGTCTCCAATATCTATTTTAGCATTGATAACTGTATATTTATTGGGAGTTCAAAGAGATTGGATTTGTAAGATACCGTTAATTTGCTTATGCGCATTTATAGTATATTTTATAAACCTAAACTCATCAGAATCTTATTTGATTAATTTTTTTGCAACCCAAACCGTACCATATGACCTTCTATATTACAATAATGGAATAGAGATAAGGGTCAATGACACTATTTTTTCTATTTTCACATGGGTATTATCGTATTTTATATTAGTATTGCTTATTGTTATATCTACAATTATGTATAGATTTTTTAAAAAGCATAGCAAAAGAAAATGACATTCGTAAAGATCAAGGATTAAATCCACGAGGAGCATACTAATTTAAAAACAAGTCATTGGATGGAATTTTTCCATCCAATGGCTATTATAAAGACAAATGATTATGTTCAGACTATTTTTAACCTGAGTTCGGGATAAGAAAGTCTTGGTTCTTCGTCAATTTTGGTGGTAAAAAAATTGCTTATTTATGGCTTAAATATTTGATTGTCAGCACATTAATAAGTATAATAAAAGTTGCAGATGTTCGTATTTTTTAGTATCTTTGTGTGTGA
>OJKP01000084.1_pt1 | contig 75744 bp, 62 predicted proteins | sample 1596521 | NCBI WGS metagenome assembly OJKP01 (sample SAMEA4350130, study PRJEB24818) | metagenome | biome: human; feature: gut; material: faeces | place: Denmark | collected 2013-09
GCCTTCTTAATGAACTCACGCACCATATAGGGCGGCATATGACCATAGATAGGATATACCAGTCCTATCTCATCTGCCTCAATTTCGAACTGCTTCTTGCGCATAAGTTGCGGGATACTGAGTATCTTGCCTTCTTTACCAGCAAGTTGGCGAGCGACATAGAGGCAGTTGCCTGTGCCTGTGAAATACAATACCACTCTCTTCTTCCTGCCTTCGATGCAAGAAGTGAGGGCAGAAGCTCCTGATGTTGCCATCACTGTAGCCAATGCAGCACTTCCCATAATCTTGAGAGCCGTGCGGCGGGTCAAAACTTTTTCTTCCATAATTCAATGTGTCTGATTTCTGGTGCAAAGAAACAGATAATCCCCGAAACTGCTTGGACACAGATTTCGGGGATTATTTACAATTATTCCGAAAAAGATTGATTCACTGCCTATTCTACAAAACTTGAAGGCGGTGCTCCAAGATATTTCTGTACGTATCGGCTGAAATACGACTCTGACGAAAAGCCAAACAAGTCAGATATCTCTGTAAAGGTAAGATGCTTGCTCTTGAGCAAACGGGCTATATCGAGCGATGTATAACGTGTTATCCAAAAGGCTGCCGGATAGCCACTTACCTTTTTCGATACTTCTGATAAGTATTTCGGAGTAACACAAAGGAGGTCGGCATAATACCCAATCTCACGGTTCTTGCGATAGTCGCCACGTTCGAGCAAAGCCAGAAACCTGTTCATCAGAGAGGAATAGAGTTGAGTAACGGTGTCGTCAGTGCCATAGAGCGTGGCATGGAAATCAAAGAAGTCGATAATAATCGCCTGAATGGCATTGATCATTGCGTCACGATGAAACTTATGAGTCGTTAAAGCAAGACGACGGCGGATATTATCGAAATCGAGTGCGCACACCTGCTGCATTTCCGGCGTAAGGTGCATGATCGGATTGTTAAATAAGGACAATCCTCCACGGGTACCATAGTTGCTATGCGGTGTGCTTATTGCGATGAACTGAGGAGTGGCATAAAATACATCAACCTTAAAGTCGCTGCTCTCCCGTATGTTTTTCAGCAAATCGCAGCGACGCACTATCAGGCAGTCGCCTCCCCTCATGACATATTCCTTGCCATTGAAAGAGAAACTGCATTCCCCTTCATGGCAGTAGGCATGGCACAAGTATCCGTCTTTAGTGCCGTCACCGACATTCATCAGCGTATTTTCAAAAATCACATCCTTCATATATATAAATATAATGTGTCTTTATTCAGGGGCAAAGAAACTTCAATCTATTGATAAGTTCTTTTGCCATAATTGAGATACCTTTATAAAGATATGCCTTGTTATCACTTGCACCATCTTCGGTTTCAAAGATAAAATAAAATAAATAAATCACAAACCTTGATGTTTTTACTTTTGCACGTTCAGTGCGTAGGTATGTAAACACATAACACCTAGAGCGTTGCCCCAGGTGTCATGTACTCATTGGGCTTTCTGCCCGCTATTTTCGAATTTATTCTACTGTCCAAGTATCGTTCGTGTCGAGCAGTTCGGCAAAGTTGTGGTATTTCTTCTTTGCGGAAACTTCTTCTATCTGAGCGGCTACCGATTCATCGTAAGTAGGAGCTTCTACATCGCGAATCACACCGAGGGCAATCGGGAAGTCAGGACCTTCCATCAACGCGAGTTTCAACTGCAGGGTATTGTCCATGCAATGAGCGTCGTGAACTAGGATGTCTTTTTCTGTGATACCGTTTTCACCCAAACGAACTACCTTCAATCCGAAGCCTTCCTGCATCAAACCAAATTCCTTGTTCGGACCGAAAAGCATTGGTTTGCCATGTTCCAGATAGATGGCGTTCTTATCGCGGTCTTCTTTCTTTGCGATAGAAGCGTGTGTACCGTCGTTGAAAATCACACAGTTCTGCAATACTTCTACTACAGAAGTTCCTTTATGCTTGGCAGCTGCTTTCAATACTTCTACCGATGGGCCACCATCTACTGCTGCACAGCGTGCAAAGAAGCGTCCGCGTGCGCCGAAGCACAATTCTGCCGGACGGAACGGGTCTTCTACGGTACCGTAAGGTGATGACTTGCTCACGAAACCACGAGCCGAAGTAGGTGAATATTGTCCCTTAGTAAGACCGTAGATACGGTTGTTCAGCAAAATGATATTAATGTCGATATTACGACGGATAGCATGGATAAAGTGATTACCGCCAATAGCAAGTCCGTCACCGTCGCCTGAAATCTGCCAGATGGTAAGATCGGGATTAGTGACTTTAGCACCTGTAGCGATGGCTGCCGCACGTCCATGAATGGTGTGCATGCCATAAGTATTCATATAATAAGGCAGACGTGAAGAACATCCGATACCTGATATTACCGCTATCTGATGGGGCGGGATACCGATTTCGGCTAATGCCTTATGGAACGAGTTCAAGAATGCGTGGTCGCCGCATCCGGGGCACCAACGTGGCTGACCGGCTTTATAGTCGGCTGCTGTATATTTAGTTTCACACATATTGTTTTTCCTCCTGATTTTAATGTTTTACATGTCAGATGCCAAGATACGTTCGAAAGCATCTACCAATTCTTTCACCACAAACGGCTGACCTTTTACCTGATTGAACTGATGCAGGTGCAATCCTTCAATCTTCATGCGCAGGTATCCTGCAAACTGTCCCATACTCTGCTCGGCAACAACGATTTTCTTGTAGCGGCGAAGCACGGCTTCGGTATTACGTGGCAACGGATTGATGAATTTGAAGTGTGCCAAAGCAGCCTTCTTGCCATGTCTGTTCATTGCGTCCATAGCAGAATGCAAGTGACCGTAAGTACCGCCGAATCCTACAATCAGCAAGTCTGCGTCTGCATCGCCTTCCACTTCCAAATCAGGAATAGAAGCTGCAATACGCTCAACTTTTTCTGCACGCAGGCGAGTCATGAGGTTATGGTTTTCGGGTTCGGTAGAGATAGCACCTGTTTCGTTGCTCTTTTCCAAACCTCCGATGCGGTGCATAAAGCCCTTCATGCCAGGAGTAGCCCAATAGCGTACGCCTGTTTGCGGATTACGCTGGAACGGAGTCCATGAACCTGCCATCTCCGGTTTAACGTATGGAGGAACAATAGCAGGATAGTCGTTCAAATTAGGCAAATGCCATGCGGCAGAACCGTTAGCGATATATGCGTCGCTAAGAAGGATTACCGGTGTCATGTGTTCTACAGCTATCTTACATGCCATGAAAGCGGCATCGAAGCAGTCGGTAGGCGAAGTTGCAGCGATTACCGGCATAGGGCTTTCACCGTTACGTCCGTACAATGCCTGAAGCAAGTCTGTTTGTTCTGATTTAGTAGGCAATCCTGTAGAAGGTCCACCACGCTGCACGTCGATAATAACCAAAGGAAGTTCTGTGATAACCGCCAAGTTCATGGCTTCACTCTTCAAACATACACCCGGACCCGAAGTTGTTGTTACAGCCAAGGCTCCGGCAAATGCTGCACCTACAGCCGATGCGCAACCTGCGATTTCGTCTTCGCACTGCACGGTCTTTACGCCCAAAGATTTGTGCTTAGCCAATTCGTGCAAAATATCTGTAGCAGGAGTGATAGGATATGAACCCAAATACAACTGAAGGCCTGATTTCTCGGCAGCTGCAATCAATCCGTAAGCAGCGGCTTTGTTACCGTTGATATCCATGTATCGTCCGGGCTGCATTGCCTTCTTAGTAGGCACTGTATAGCTGGTAGAAATTGAAGCGTGAGTATTTTCACCGAAGTGGTATCCGTCGTGCAATACTTTCACGTTGGCTTCGGCTATTTCGGGTTTCTTTGCGAATTTCTCGCGAAGGAGTTTTTCACCTATTGTGATGTCACGATGGAACAACCAGCAAACCAATCCTAATGCAAACATATTCTTAGTTCGCATGATGGTCTTATTGTCCAATCCGCTATCTTTCAGACTTTCTTTGCACATTGTAGTGATGGCAGCTTCTACTACTTCGTTCTTGATTCCCAATTCAGAGAACGGATTTTCAAGCTGGAACTGTGCTTTTTCCAAGTCGCGTTTAGTAAACGAATCTGTATCTATGATAATAACAGACTGAGGCTTACAGAATTTATATTGAGTTTTCAGCGCCGCGGGGTTCATAGCCACCAACACGTCGCATTTATCGCCAGGAGTATATACTTTATCTGAACCTACGTGTACCTGAAAACCAGACACACCTGTCAAAGTGCCTTGCGGAGCACGAATATCTGCCGGATAATCGGGGAATGTACTGATGTCATTTCCTTCTGTCGCCGAAATATTAGAGAACATATTACCGGCAAGCTGCATTCCATCGCCCGAATCACCCGAGAAACGGACTACTACATCGTCAAGTTCCTTGACTGTCATTTTATCTGCCATAATTCACAATTTAAAGTTAGCGTATTTTTTAATCCATATTTTGCAAAAATGGGGAACTTAAAATAAAAAACAAAATAAAAAATTGATTATTTGCTTCAAGCTGAAGCTTATACAGTTTTTATGCCGAAACACTTGCTAAATGATGGAAAAAGAGTAATTTTGCAACGATATGCCTTGGTAGTTCAACGGATAGAATAGAAGTTTCCTAAACTTTAGATAGGGGTTCGATTCCCCTCCGGGGTACAAAAAAACAGCGGATAACATGAGCTTTTAAAAACTCTGTTATCCGCTGTTTGTTCTATATTCTACGTCGATATTTTTATTTTATAACATTCAGTTCTTTACCGACCTTGATAAATGCCTGGATAGCTTTATCCAAATGTTCACGTTCGTGACCGGCTGAGATTTGTACACGGATACGAGCCTGACCTTTCGGAACTACCGGATAGTAGAAGCCTGTTACGTAAATGCCTTCTTCCTGCATACGGGCAGCAAAGTCTTGTGATAACTTAGCGTCGTACAGCATTACAGCACAGATAGCACTCTGGGTAGGCTTGATATCGAATCCTGCAGCCATCATCTTGTCGCGGAAATAGCTTACGTTATCAACCAACTTATCGTGCAAAGCATTGCTTTCTTTCAGCATACCGAACATTTCCAAGCTGGCACCTACGATAGCAGGAGCAACTGAGTTAGAGAACAGATAAGGACGAGAGCGCTGACGCAACATGTCGATGATTTCTTTACGACCTGTTGTAAATCCGCCCATAGCACCACCAAATGCCTTACCCAATGTTCCGGTGAAGATGTCTACACGACCGTATACGCCAAATTGTTCGGCTACACCGTGACCTGTAGGACCTACTACGCCCGCAGAGTGTGATTCGTCTACCATTACCAATGCATCGTATTTTTCTGCCAATTCACAGATCTTATCCATCGGAGCTACATTTCCGTCCATAGAGAACACACCGTCGGTAGCGATGATGCGGTGACGCTGAGCCTGAGCTTCCTGCAAACAGCGTTCCAAGTCGGCCATGTCGGCATTAGCATAACGATAGCGTTTTGCCTTACACAAGCGTACGCCGTCGATGATAGACGCATGATTCAATGCGTCAGAGATGATAGCGTCTTCTTCTGTAAACAGAGGTTCGAACAAACCGCCGTTAGCGTCGAAGCAAGCAGCATATAAAATAGTATCTTCAGTATGGAAGTAATCAGAGATAGCAGCTTCCAATTGTTTATGCAAGTCTTGAGTTCCGCAGATAAAACGAACCGATGACATACCATATCCGTGAGTATCCATAGCACGTTTGGCAGCTTCAATCAATCGGCTGTTATCCGACAATCCCAAATAGTTGTTAGCACAGAAGTTAAGGACATCACTGCCTGCGCCTACCTTAATGTCGGCGCGCTGAGGAGTAGTGATGATACGTTCGTTTTTATACAAACCGGCAGCAGTAATTCCGGCCAATTCGTTAGATAAGAATTCTTTAAATTTACCGTACATAAAAGAATCGTATTATAGGGTTACTTGTTTTCTTTATTATTATTTGCCGAATTTTACTTTCAGCTTCTCAAGCATGTCGCGTGTCATTGCGTCCAAGTCGAACTCGGGTTTCCAATCCCACTCTTCGCGTGCGCAAGTGTCGTCAAGAGAATCGGGCCATGATTCTGCTATACCCTGACGCAAAGCGTCTATCTCATAGTTCATCTTGAATTCGGGCTCGTATTCTTTAATCTTTCGATAGATTGTATCGGGTTCAAAGCTCATAGAAGCGATATTGAACGAATTACGATGTTTCAAACGAGTCGGATCGGCTTCCATGATTTCAATAGCTGCACGAAGTGCGTCGGGCATATACATCATGTCCATGTAAGTTCCAGCAGCGATAGGGCAAGTAAATGTTTCTCCCTTAGCAGCCGAATAATAGATATCTACTGCATAGTCGGTTGTACCACCGCCCGGAGGGGTTACATACGAAATAAGTCCCGGGAAACGTACGGAGCGTGTATCTACTCCATATTTATTAAAATAATAGTCACTTAATAATTCATCGGCTACTTTGGTAATACCGTACATAGTACGTGGACGCTGCAAAGTGTCTTGCGGAGTATGTGCCTTAGGAGTGTTAGGTCCGAAAGAACCAATAGAACTTGGGGTAAACACGGCACATTTTTTCTCGCGTGCCACTTCCAACACGTTAAACAGTCCGTCTACACCGATTTTCCAAGCCAATAAAGGTTTAGCTTCGGCCACAGCCGACAGCAATGCCGCCAGGTTATAGATTGTATCGATTTTGTATTGGTCTACTACTTCGGCTATCTGCTGTGCATTGGTAATATCCACAATAGCCGATGGACCTGATTCCTTTAGCTCTCCTTTTGGTTCAGCACCATTAATGTAACCAGCTACAACTGTTCCCTGTCGTTCTGTACGTAATTTCATAGTCAGTTCTGAACCGATTTGGCCAGTAGAACCGATAATCAGAATGTTTTTCATCTTTTGCTTTGTTTCTTATAGAGTTAGAATATAGTTTACTGCAAAGATAGTAATTTGAGAATGCCCTCAGTGTGAAAAAGTGTTATATATTCATATTCGCAAAACATTTTGACTATACACGATAGGAGTAACAGGTCTTTTACAATAATATGCTATCGTTTTGTTAGTATTTATTCTTTTAAAATGCAAATAAAAAACAGCCCCCGAAAATCATATTTCTACATTTTCGGGGGCTGTTACTAAAAAAGTATCAGATATTATGCTTCTGCATTTTCTGCGTCTTTAATTTTCTTACCCATTGTAATGTAAGCAACCGGAGCAGCTACGAACAATGAAGACAATGTACCGATAACAACACCTAAAATCATGGCGAATGCGAAGCTACGAATGCTGTCACCACCCAAGATGAAGATGCTCAACAATACAATCAATGTACTGAGTGATGTATTGATGGTACGTGCCAATGTAGTATTCAATGAGTCATTGAACAAACGTGCATGGTCGCGTTTCGGATACAAGTGGAAGAATTCACGTACACGGTCAAAGATAACCACCTTATCGTTGATAGAGTAACCGATAGCTGTCAAGATTGCACCGATGAATGTCTGGTCAATTTCGAGTGAGAAAGGAGCCCAGCCATAGCACAATGAATAAGCACCGATAATCAAAGTGGTATCGATTACCAACGCTACTGTTGCACCCACACTATATGCGATATTGCGGAAACGCAACAAGATATAAAGACCGATAGCGATCAAGGCCAGAACAACCGACCAGATAGCAGATGTCTTGATGTCATCGGCGATACTTGGACCTACCTTCTGTGAGCTAATGATAGAACCACCAGTACGGTTATCACGGTCGATAAAGATATCCAGAGTAGTACCCTGCCCCAACAAGTTACCTTCTTTCAATGCATTGTAAAGGAATTCTTCAATTTCTGCATCGATAGTAGGAGAATCTTCTTCGATACGGTAGTTGGTAGTTACACGGATAGTTTTACCGTCTGTACCCAAAGCGATAGCTTGTACATTGGCGTCACCAACTTTTTCCTGCAACAAAGCACGTACTGTTTCGGGCTGTACTACTTGTTCAAACTGAACTACGAAGTTACGACCACCAGTAAAGTCGATACTCTGTGCCAAACCTCTAACGAAGAATGAGATGATACAGATTACGATTACAGCTCCCCAAATCATGAACGAACGCTTAGCGTTACCCATGAAATTGAAGTGTACATTCTGCATCAAGTTCTTAGAGATACCTGTAGTAAATGTCAAGTTCAACCATTTGTCTTTGCTCATGAAGTGTTCGTAAACCAAACGAGTCAAGAATACGGCAGTAAAGAATGAACAGAGGATACCGATAATCAATGTAGTGGCAAAACCACGGATAGGACCAGTACCAAAGTTGAACAAGATAATACCTGTAATGATAGATGTCAAGTTTGAGTCGAAGATAGCAGAGAATGCGTTAGAGTAACCTTCAGACAATGCCTGCTTAGTACCCTTACCCGATTTCAACTCTTCTTTTGTACGTTCGTAAATCAACACGTTAGCATCGACAGCCATACCCAATGACAATACCATACCGGCAATACCTGACATGGTAAGAGCTGCCTGGAATGATGACAAGATACCAAGAGTGAAGAAGAAGTTAACAAACAATGCACCGTTGGCAATCATACCCGGGATGAAGCCGTACATTGCGCACATGTAAATCATCAATACAATCAAGGCAACAACGAATGAAACGATACCCTGGTTGATAGATTCCTGACCCAAAGACGGACCTACGATATCTTCCTGTACGATACGTGCAGGAGCCGGCATCTTACCAGAATTCAATACGTTTGCCAAGTCTTTTGTCTGTTCCGGAGTAAAGTTACCAGTGATGCTTGAGTTACCGCCGGTAATTTCATTAATTACGTTAGGAGCACTGTATACATAGTTATCAAGAACAATAGCAATAGCTTTGTTGATGTTCTGCTTAGTAAGCTGAGCCCAACGACGAGCACCTTCTGTATTCATTGACATGCTTACTGCAGGTCTGTGATACTCATCGTATGTATCGGTAGCGTCTGTTACTACGTCACCTTCAAGCGGAGCGCGTCCGTTGCGTTCTGTAGAACGGATTGCATAAAGTTCGAATACGTGACCAGTCTTGTCGAAATCAGCAGCAGCTACGCCCCACATCAACTTAAGGTCGCGCGGAAGAACAGCTTTTACTTCTTTCATACCCAAGATACGGTTAACATCGGCAGTATCTTTATAGTCAGCATAACCTACGATACATCCTCTACCCGACTGATTAGGCATCAATACAGACAACAAAGGATGTTCTTCCTTTGCTTTTTCGATATTAGCGTCCGATTTAGCGCTCACTGATTCACCTTTCAACTTAGCAGTCAAGCTATCTTTAGCAGAAAGAGCCTTTTCAGCAACAGCTTCAGCAACTTCAGCCTTCACTGTATCTTTTACAGTACCCATAAGAGCTTCGCGTGCGCGGCTGTCGGCAGAAGCCAACAATGGAGTGATTTCTTTAGCGTCGAAAGTTTCCCAGAATTCCAAGTTAGCAGAACCTTGCAACAGTTTTCTTACACGTTCTGGTTCCTTGATACCCGGCAACTCAACCATGATACGTCCCATGCTACCTTCCAAAGTCTGGATGTTAGGCTGAGCCACACCAAAACGGTCGATACGAGTACGCAATACATTATAAGAGTTTTCAACAGCAGCTTTCACTTCAGAGCGCAATACAGCCTCTACTTGTGAATCAGTGCTACGAGTTGTCACTTTATCCTTCAACTGCTGAGTAGCGAACAATTCAGCCAATGTTCCGTTAGGAGCCAACTTCTTGTAGTCACGAACAAACAGTGTGATAAAATCTTCCTGACTTGACAATTGCTCTTTTGCAGCTTGAGCAACGGCTTTGTTGAAAGCCTCGTCTTGTTTGTTGTCGGCCAGAGCCTTAACAACATCGGGAACAGATACCTCCAGAATGACGTTCATACCGCCCTTCAGGTCAAGGCCTAACCCGATTTCCATCTCACGACATTGTTTCAGCGTATAACTGCCCAACCAAACCTTTTCATTCTGTATTGAATCAAGGTAATGTGCTTCACCTTTCGGGTCTTCTGCCGCCTTATTCATGTGATAGCGAGTCACGAAAGAAAACGAAAGATAAAACAAGCATACAAGGGTCAGTAATAACGCAAAAATCTTTACGAATCCTTTGTTTTGCATGTTACTTTTTAATTTATATATTTACTTTTTAATTAATTACGATTATTCAAGGTTGCAAATATAGTTTTTTTTCACTTATAAAACAGAAAGCGTTTTGAATATTTAAAGTTTGGGCTTCATTTTTCTAGCAGACACCATATAGGATAATGGTCTGAGGCCTTTATAGAACGGTCTACTTCACACTTTACTACCCTAAAAGCAGGTGTTGAAAAAATATGGTCAATGCGAAAATAAAAACGGTTCTGATTGTATGAAAATCCGAAACCCGTACCTGCCGCAGAAAAAGCGTCCGTCATGCCACTTCCTATTTTATGATGGGCATAAGAGATAGGAGAATCATTAAAATCACCGCATACCAGCATGTATCGAGAACGGTTTTCTTTTATGGCTTGTGCTACAGAATCAGCTTGTGGTGCCCTAACTACAACAGCTTCCGCCAATTTCTTTAAAAGGTATTTCCCGTCGGTCTTGATTTTCTCTTCGCGTGGAGAGTTCAACAAGTCGTTATAAATAATCTTGTCTTTAGTATCTATCTTATTAGATTCCAAATGATTGTTTACTACTACGAGTGTATCTTCACCCATTTTCAGTTTATAAAGAATACTGCCGTTAAACTGACTCTTGTACTCTATTTGGGTAGCCGATAGTATAGGAAAACGAGAAAAGCAAGCCAATCGGTCGCCACCTTTAGTCTTGGTTATATTAGAATAAGGGTATTCGCTAAGTGCTTCCTTTATCTTGCGTTGTGACTTTTTTTCTGCGTCAGGAATAAACTCCTGCAGGCAAATAATGTCGGCATTACTAGCACGAAGATAGCTTAAAACTGTATCGGCACCGTTCTCACCGCCAAACTGTAGACCTTCTGTATTATACGAAAGAAATTTGATTGTTTCTTGTCGAGTCGACTTACTGAAATTAAACGGACAATATAACCGCAAACTGCCACATCCTACCAGCAGAATAACAACAGGCAACACAGCAATACGCGGTTTCAGTATTAGCCAAGCTACAATACATAGCACTACGAGCACTACGAATATAGGAAAAAATAAGCCCGCACAAGCCCAATAAGGATGTGCGACAGGTGATATATAAGGACTGTAGGCGCATATCAGGTAACCAATACCTATCAGAAGGGTTACAGCAATCAGCACTAGTACAAAAACGTTTTTTATATATCTCATTGTCAGGACTTCATTTTATTACTTCTTGCTCAAATCGAAGAGCTTTTTTTTCTCGTCGTCGGTCAAGTTATTATAGCCGGATTTTCTCAACTTATCTAAAATGGCATCAATTTCGGCAGTATGCGCATTTTTCTGGGTCTCGTTATTTTCTTTCTTTTTACCTGTTCCGTAGTGGACTTTCATCTTTGGCTTCTTCACCTTTGGCTTTCTACCTACAAAGCGGAAATCGAGCGCAGCATTTATCCATCTGGTCATATCAGTTCCTTTGGCTAACGCAGAAGCAAACAGCCATCCAGCTAAAGCCCCACCTAAATGAGCGATGTGTCCGCCGGCATTATCCGATGTAACGAACAACACATCGAAAACAATCATGAATAACGCTATATACTTCAGCCGTACCCTACCGATAAACATGAAATTTATCGCATAATTAGGCTCGCGGACTGCTACGGCTACAACAATTGCAAGAACAGAAGCCGAAGCCCCCGTTACACAGGCCACATCTACCGAATTAGAAAAATAAGGAAACACATGATAGGCCAGCATATACGCTAAAGCTCCCATCACACCTCCTAATATATATAGTCCGCGCAAATGCTTGGAAGAAAAAAAATCCAAGAACAAACGCCCGAACCAATACAGCCATATCATATTGAAAAGAACATGGAATACATCTACATGAACAAACATATAGCTGAATATACTCCAAGGCTGATATACGAAACGCTCTACAGATGCCGGAAACATCAGATAGCTTACCCATCTTACAGGCAGCAAATTAAATAAGGTGCATATCAACCCACACAGTGAGATTATCAGAAACACACCTATGTTAAGGTAGAGCAAACGAATTACGATATCGCCGTACTTAAATTTGCTGTACAGATTCTTAATAATAGAATTGCTGTCTGCCGCCATTCTTCTTTCTCCAATAAATAATCAATATAAAACCTACCAACATTCCGCCTAAATGAGCGAAATGAGCTACGCCATCGCCTCCGGTTATACCCAGAAGGAGTTCTATTACCGCATATCCTATTACAAAATACTTTGCCTTGATAGGCATAGGAATGGGGAACACAAACATTTCACTGTTAGGGAAGAGCATACCAAACGCAAGCAATATACCGTATACGGCGCCAGATGCGCCTACCGTATTAAGCTGATTCAAAAAAGCTTCCATCGGAATAATACCTGCCGACGTAGATACCGCAGTGTATTGCGACCACGCAAAGAAGTACTCCATGTACTGCACTAGTTCTTGCATCAAACCGGCGCCTATACCACATATCATATAATAGATAAGGAAACGCTTAGGTCCCCATACAGCTTCAAGAGTACGTCCGAACATCCATACGGCGAACATATTGAAAAAGATATGCTCAAAGTTGGCGTGCATGAACATATAGGTTATAAGCTGTATCGGATTAAAATCGGAAGCAAGGAAGAAATGCAATCCAAACATACTTTCCAAATCAATGCCGTATCTTCTGGCTACGATAGTCCCAAAGAAGCACAGAACATTGATTATTAACAAGTTCTTCGTTATTGTAGGAAGTTGGTTCATATATAGTCTATTTTAAAATTTCTGTTATCTGATTATCTTTAACGCTATCGCGCAATACTAGCAAGCTCTCAGGCCCCATATTAAAAAGCAAGTCTATAATACTCAGGTTGGGGGTGAAACCGTTTTTCGCATCAAACACCTGATAATATGGCTTGGGCACAAAAGTAGAATCTACTTCCGCAAAATCCTTTTTCGGATGAATAAGTTCACGGTAATCGTTTATCGATTCTGAAGCCTCCATATATTCTGAAGTAGGAATTACGTTAGACGCCAAATCTATCTGACTGCACACCCACTGCCGAAGTTCTTCGTTGAAATCGTATAAAAACGTATACTTACGCTCGAAGAACGCATGAAACTCGTCAGCGTAATAATCAAAGAAAGGACTTTGTTTATATCCCGCCACAAAAGCGTTCCAGTGCACATGCCGCCAGTTTCCATGCTCGGAAACGCGAATATCCTTCATCAAACATTTAGCCTCATCTGTTTTTTCGGTTGGCACGGTCAGCGCCAAAGTTCCGTTAGCTGAAGCTATTACGCAACGGTTGCGGTAGGTCTGCTTCATATAATTATCGAAGCGTTCTACATACACCGTGTCATAACTGTATAGTTTGGCGTAATATTCTACCGGCGCCAGATAAGCCGAACTTAGTATTATTTCTTTTTTCACCATTTTATTTCCTAATCAAAATGCTTTATTGAACGCATTGCCCTAAGCGTCCTTTACGCGTTGTGAACCACACTCTCCAGGCTTTTCCGATTATGCAATCTTCGGGCACGAAGCCAAACAATCTGGAATCCACAAGATTAACCGGATTGTTAGATGATACCCAATAATAGTCTTTTGAGAAAGTGTACGCATCAGTGCGTTTCCCGTCTACCCACAGAGTATCGTTTTTCACGGCTGTACTATGTCCTTCATGACAAAATATAGTATTCGCCATAAGAACTACATTCCATGGATATATTTTCACCGACTTTCCTTTTGCTGGAACGATGAAAGGATGCACATCTTGAGAATCATCGTCATTCAACGGCCTCAACAAGATATTTCCAACTTTCTGCGATATCAAGTAATACTCATAATGACTAAAGCTACGGATATAATCACCCTCGTTGGTATAACTAATCAACCGATTATTCGTAATTCCCAATGCCTCAAGCACCGCAAGCAGTGAGTCTTCTTTCGATGCCGGATATGTGTAAAGCAACTTACTGTCGGGGCTGAACACCACACATCCTGTGTTCATCAGCTCATGATTCAACATCATAGTATCTCCTGGAGTCCCTAAGCACCTACCGATAAATACGTTGCGCCGCTCTACCGCAGTATTAACAGCCGAAGGCGATGGATTGTTGAAAAGCATAATATCACCTTTCTTTGCCTGCAAAGACGCTATACGGTGATATCCGAAAACTGAAGGAAAGGGCACACGAGGTCCATAACTCCATTTTTCCACCAAAACGCCTTCTCCTTGATAGAGTGAATTCTCCATTCCAGACGATGGGATAAAGCAGGAGGTAACCAAAAAGGCCCTTAAGGTCATGGCTGCAACGGCTGCAACTACAACTATTTTAAGTCCTGTTTTCCAATCGGCTTTCAACATCGTATCTTACATGCCGCATCAAGATGCGGCTTAAACTTTATTTAATTGAATCTACAAACTTGAACAGACGGCTCCAGCGAATCTTACCGTCGAACCATCCGCGATCTTGGTCTAAAGATAACCAGATAAAGATGGGTTTACCCACGATATGGTCTTCTGGAACAAATCCCCAAAAGCGAGAGTCGGCCGAGTTATGACGGTTGTCGCCCATCATCCAATAATAGTCCATCTTGAATGTATAATGGGTAGTCTCTTCTCCGTTGATGAATATCTTTCCGTCTTTTACCTCTAAAGCGTTTCCTTCGTATGCGTGGATAGGACGCTCGTAAAGTGGCAGGTTATCGAGAGAAAGTTCTATAGTTTCTCCTTTCTTCGGAATCCATATCGGTCCGTAGTTATCTACAGTCCATCCGGTCAACTTATTAAGAGGATACAAGCCGCCCGCATCATCGTCGGGGGTATTTTCTATGGCTGTTACAATATCTTTACGTGCCAGCAATGCATCTTTCGCCTTGGCAGTAAGCGGCATATTGTATACAGATTCGTCGGTGTAATATCCCGCCAAGTCTTCTTTGCTTATTCCAAGTTCATGGCACAAATCGTCGGGCAACATGCCTTTAGTATGCACAAAATAACGATACTGAACATTGTCGGGCTCTTTATTAGCCTTACCATCCAGATAAATAACTCTATTCTCAATCTGAAGAATCTGTCCCGGCAAACCTACACAACGCTTAACGTAGTTTTCGCGTCTGTCTACAGGGCGTACCACTATCTCGCCAAACGACTGAGGATTGTCATTAATGTACTTACGTCCTACCTGATAGTAATAATCGAACACAAGGCGCTGATCTTCCAGCGACAAGCCCGACATATCGATAGGCTTTGACAATTCTTTTCCAGCCTGATAGCTCAATCGATAAATATCTTCGGCCTGCAAAGCAGTAGCTACGCTATCGCCTGCTGGGAAGTTAAATACCACGATATCGTTCAACTGAACCTTTCCCAGTCCGTCTACACGCTTATAGTCCCACTTTACCCATTCCAAATACGATTTGCAATTGAATATAGGCATAGTATGCTGTGTAAGCGGCATGTGAAGCGGAGTCTGCGGAACACGAGCTCCGTAGCTCATCTTGCTTACAAACAGATAATCGCCTACGAGCAACGACTTTTCGAGCGAAGACGATGGTATCACATAATTCTGAAAGAAATACAGATTAACGAAATACACGGCCACCAAGGCGAAGACGATAGCGTCTACCCACCCCATTACGGTAAGAACCGTTTTATTCTTCGATTTCTTCCACCAAGTCCATGGAATTTTTTTCGTTATATACGCATCGAAAATAAACGGAATGACAACAATGCCAAGCCAACTTTTCAGCCATATAATAAAGAGTAGGTATAAAGCCAATACCACCCCAAATCTAATCCACTGCTTGCGAGATGCTTTTATCATAAATTAAAACTGAAATAAATCGTTCATACCCAAGAAACCTTCGTGTAGAGCTGTATATTCGGCAGCCAACACTGCACCCAGTGCAAATCCTTTACGGTTTTTCGCATCGTGAGTGATAGTAATAGAATCGGCTTCAGAATCATAGCGGATTGTATGTATTCCCGGAACTTCACCTTCGCGAATTGCGCTTATAGGAAGTTCGTTAGGAGCACATTCTGTAGTACCAGTCACTGTTCCGTCGGGAGCGGAAAGCGTACCCATCACCCACTTGTCTTTACGGTCGAGGTTCTCTAAAATACCTTCTGCCAATGTAATAGCGGTTCCGCTTGGAGCATCCAACTTATGCACATGGTGGGTTTCTACCATCGACACGTCATAATTTGGGAAATTATTCATAATCTTAGCAAGATACTTATTTACAGCCGAGAAGATAGCTACACCAAGGCTGAAGTTAGAAGACCAGAATAAAGTTTTTCCGTCTTCGGCACACAGACGGCGCATTTCTTCGCCATGTTCGTTCATCCATCCGGTACTTCCTGACACTACCTTTACGCCATTACGGAATGCCTCCAAGCAGTTTCCGTATGCTACTGTAGGGGCTGTAAACTCAATAGCGACATCTGCCGAGCGGAAAGCTTCGGACGAAAAATCTTCGCGATTGTTTACATCGATAATACTTACTATTTCATGACCACGGGCTTTGGCTATTTTCTCTATCTCCTTGCCCATCTTTCCGTATCCTATTAATGCTATTTTCATATAAAATCAACTATTTTAGTCACAAAGATAGCGTTTTTCGTTCTAAATCATTATATTTATCGAACATTTACACCTCGTTAACATGGAACAACTATTACACTATACATGGAAACACAAGCTCTATGGCTTACACGCTTTAAAAACTACAGAAGGAAAAACGGTAGAAATTATTGATCCAGGTTTGGCAAACATGCATGCCGGTCCCGACTTTTTCAACGCCAAGATTAAAATAGACGATGTTTTATGGGTAGGTAATGTAGAAATCCATGAACATTCGTCCGATTGGTTTCGACACGGGCATCACACCGACTGCGATTACGATTCCGTCATATTGCACGTAGCATCCGATATAGACGCTACCGTACAAAGAAGCAATGGAGAAGTCATTCCACAGATGGAACTTCATTATCCAGAACAACTATTGAAAAACTACGAAGAGCTGCTTCACGAAGACCGATATCCGGCGTGCTTCCGCATTATTCCTCAGCTATCTAAATTCACTGTACACAGTTGGATGACAGCCCTTCAGATAGAGCGATTCGAGAATAAAGCCAAGTCGATAGAGAAGCGACTGGCGGATAGCAACCAAGATTGGGAACAGGCGTTTTTCATTACGTTGGCACGCAATTTCGGCTTTGGAGTGAATAGTGACGCCTTCGAATTATGGGCAAAGAATGTTCCTATCTCGGCAGTCAACAAACATCGTGACGACCTGTTTCAAATAGAAGCTTTCTTTTTCGGACAAGCAGGGCTGCTAAACGAGCTCCCCAACGATGAGTACACCGAGCGTATGATAAAAGAATACGAGTACATGAAACATAAGTTCGAGCTAAAGCCTTCAGAAGATTTCAAATGGAAATTCTTGCGACTGCGCCCGGGCAACTTTCCGCATGTCCGCATCGCACAGTTGGCCAACTTATATCATCGCTCGCAGGGTATGTTGTCTAAACTGATGGAAACAAAGACGTTGAAAGAATTAAGAAACCTACTACGTGGTGGCACTTCTGAATATTGGCTCACACATTATGTATTCGGAGAACCGTCTACATCACTGCCCAAAACATTAAGCAATAGCTCTATAGACTTAATTATCATAAACACTGTAGTGCCGTTTCTGTACACATACGGAAAGCATCGCACCAACGAGTCGCTTTGCTTAAGAGCCGAGAGCCTATTAGAAGAGTTGAAGCCCGAAAACAACCATATAATACGCTTATGGAAGGAGTGCGGACTGGAAGCCGCACACGCAGCCGACAGTCAGGCTCTTATACAATTGAAAAAAGAATATTGCGACCTAAAGAAATGCCTCTTCTGCAGAATTGGATATGAATACTTGAAATGTAAACCGCAACAGTGATTAAGCCTTTAGCGGTATCAACCCATATTACAATTAATATAATCCAAATTCCTTTTGCGAGAGGAAAGAGTTCCTTTTGAAGAAGGAATCCATTCCTTTCGCAAAAGGAATTTAATTCATTGCGAGTGCTTCATCTACAGCCCGCAAATAAGAGTCTAACTTATTGCTTTTCTGTATCGCCTTTCTACGTTTTTTATCCATGCAGGGCAAAAGATATTCCCACATCGTCTTTAGCTTGGCAACCAACTGAGCCTCGCCTCCTTCTATAATACGTGCATACTGCAGATAAATGGAGCGATGCATATCTGCCACCTTTGCATAAAGTTCGCTTTGAGTCAAGCACTTGCCTTCACGAATTTCTGCCGCCAACGCAGGGTTCGCCAATAAGCCTCGTCCTATCATTATACCCCGCAAATCAGGCCATGCATTCATTATCTCCTCTACATCGTTCAGCGTGCATAAGTCACCGTTATAGACAAGCGGCTTTTCACATTCGGTATAGAATTCGGCAAAACCTTTTTTATCCACTTCACCCTTATACTGCTGCTTGCCAATGCGTGGATGTAATACGATTTGCGATACGCACGACTCATTAATAAGCGGTAATACAGATCTCCACTCATTAGCGTCTTGCCATCCCAATCTCATCTTGACAGAAAAACAGATGTCGGGCATTTCTTGCATAACAGCCAACACCTCCTTTACTTTATCCGGGCTTACAAGCATACCCGAGCCCTTTCCGTGATTGGCCATCATAGGGAAAGGACATCCCATATTTAAATCAACTTCGTTATAGCCCATAGCATGCACGTGGTCTACAAGCATACGAAACTCTTCCGCTCCCGAAGCTATTACCTGCGGAACAAGATGCCCTACCTTGTTAGTATGAATATTTATTTCACGATTGTCTTTATTGCGAACGCCGCCTTTCTCCATTCGCACAAACGGAGTGTAATACGCATCTATTCCGCCAAATACTTCATAATGCGCATTGCGCCAGGCCATTTCTGTATACCCCTGCAGAGGTGCCGCATATATTTTCATTTCATTCTTTATAGTCATAATCAGAATTTACTTACTCTTTTTTATTGTTTTACTGAACTTTACTTCTTCTGTCAGTTGGTGTTTCGCCAAAGGCTTCACGATAGCAACGGGTAAAGTAAGCTGGAGCGGAGAAGCCAACCTCGTAAGCTATCTCGCTGATGGATTTATCGGTTGTGAGCAGCAGTTCACGCGATTTCTTTAAGCGGAGGTTGCGTAGCAACTCTACAGGCGAGTAATTGGTGAGGGCTTTTATCTTGCGATAGAATTGCGAACGTCCAAGTCCCATTTTAGCTGCCAGTTGGTCTACGTTCAACTCCGGATTACCCATTTCGGCATTTACTATCTCTAAGAAACGTGCATAGAATTTATTTTCCATGTCGAGCACGGACGAATTAGCATCCGATTGTGCTATGACGGGCTTGTCTATCTCCGCATTACGAATGCGTTTTCTATTTTCTATAAGATTACGACAGCGCGATTTCAACACCATACTATTGAATGGTTTCGATAAGTATCCGTCCGCTCCGCTGTCGTAGCCTTGCGCACGTTGCTCGTCGAGCGAACAGGCGGTCAGCATCAGCACAGGGATATGTGAAGTAGATACTTCCTCCTTAAGGTGGCGACAGCATTCCAAACCGTCCATCACTGGCATCATCACATCGCAGATAATAACATCGGGCACGTATTTAGCAGCCAATGATAGTCCCTCTTTTCCGTTTGAAGCGGATATCACGTTATAATCGTCGCCCATAAGTAAGGCAATCATACGGCGTATGTCTTCGTTGTCGTCAATGACCAACAGCAACGGAACGTCAGGACGAATGGCTGGGTTTTCTTGCTCTATAGTATCAAATTCAGCATCTACATCCGACTCTGTAATCTTCGGCGCTTCAGCTTTTCCGTTTTCCGGGACCTTTATGCTTTCATTCCCCTCTGCATGGTGTATAGGTAATGTAACGGTAAATGTTGAGCCTTTGCCAACTTCGCTTTCGGCCGTAATAATGCCTCCGTGAAGTTCTACAAATGCCTTTACTAACGCCAAACCGATGCCGGAACCTTGCGGATTAGCCTTATCTACCTGATAAAAACGAGTGAATATGTTTTTTATATCATCACTTCTGATGCCTTTCCCAGTATCTTTCACAGAGAACACCAAATCGGTATCAGTAGCGTTGCAAGTGAATGTTATCTTTCCGTTCTGCGGTGTATATTTAAAGGCGTTAGAAAGCAAGTTAAAGAAAACGCGCTCCATCTTCTCCACATCAATGGCGAGAGTAAAGCCGTCTGCTATATCTAAATTGATAACGAGAGTAATATCGTGCTTACGTGCGCTAATGTTGAAAGCCTCAGCCCAACTGCGAACCAACGGAGCAAAAGCGGCTTCCTGCAGGTGTAGGTCGAGTTTTCCGTTCTCGTACTTACGGAAGTCGAGAATCTGATTGATAAGGCGTTTCAATATCATAACGTTTTTATTTGCTATCCGCACAAGGGTATGCTGCTGAGTAGTAAGGTTAGTAGATGCAGCCAACTGCTCCACAGGGTCGGCTATAAGCGTAAGCGGAGTACGCAAATCGTGCGAAACGTTGGTAAAGAACATCAGCTTAGACTGCGTGGCGATGAGTAGTTGTTCGTTAAGTGCCTTCTCGGTATCTCGCTGCGCTTCAAGCTGACGATTCTGTTGCTGAAGTTCGGTTTGGTATTTCTTTCTCTGCCAAAAAGCGTGAAGCAAGAGGAATAGTACAACAAACAACAGGCAAAGAAAAGCTATGGTGAAATAAAACAGCGTGGTCTGCGCCGAATGCTGACTCCAATATTCGTCTACCTGATGTTTGAGCACCTTTATTTTATCGGTTTCATCTTTCAATGTCTCATTCTGAAGCATCAAAATATCGGCATTAGAGCTATCTACCACCGATGATTTTGGCAGAACCACTCGCCGTTCGTACGGCTCACCTTTTAATATGGCAAGGGCGGTACGCACAAGTCGATATCCCTCTGTGGGATAAATAAATGTAGCGCTGATTACACCATCTGCCACAGCACGCAACCCGATTTCGGGCGCTGCATCAATACCGATTACTTTCATTTTCAATCCATGACGACGAGCCGCATCGCTGGCGGCAATAGCCATTCGGTCGTTATGTGCATACACCAAATCGACATCCTTATATATAAGGTATAGAGAATCACATACTGCGGATGCATCGTCATAATCCCAATTGCCATATCCCGAGGCAAGCAATTGCAATCCGTTGCGTTTCGCCTCTTCCATAAAACCATTATGACGCTCAATGGCAGGCGTGGAGCCTGAACGACCGTAAATTTCAATAACCTTTCCACCCTCGCCTATCAAATGGCGGGCGTAATGAGCGGCCGATTCACCTATGCCGATATTATCTACACCGATATAAGCCGTATAGCTATCGCCATGAATGTTACGGTCGAAGATAATAACAGGTATTCCCGATTCGTATGCTTCTTTCACTACGGGTGTCATGGCATCCGCCTCATTGGGCGAACAAATAATAATATCGAAATGATTCCGCACAAAATAATGTATGTCCTCAGCTTGCTTCTCGTTGCTGTCATCGGCCGAGCGTATTTCTACCGATGCTTCCGGATGAAACATGATTTCGCGCTGTATTTCATCATTACACTTGTTGCGCCAGTCGTCAGAACTACACTGCGAAACGCCTATACGGAATGTTTTCTTTTCTTGACAACTGCAGAAAAGACAAATAAATAAAAGAGATAAGAGGAAAAATATACTGTTTTTCATGGCATAAACAGGTTGTTGAATTTTCATTTTTCAAAAATAGAGATTTAAAAGATGAAAAACGGTGCATTCTTTTATATTTTTGATGTGGCGCAACATTTTCAATAGCGTTTGCATGAATAGTAATACTGTGTTTTGGAGCTATACGATAGATTTGCGACATGGAAAACGGTTAATGCCAAAACACATAACTAACTTAATATACACTTTATTATGAATACACTTACAACAGTAAAGAAGAACTTATTCATGCAGATGGCACCAGTAATGCTCTGCTTCTTCGCCATGGGCTTTGTCGATTTGGTGGGAACGGCTTCTAACTATGTACAGAAAGACCTATCGCTTACCGACTCGCAAGCTAACCTCTTCCCTTCGCTCGTCTTCTTTTGGTTCCTTATTTTCTCCGTACCCACGGGAATGCTGATGAACCGAATAGGACGTAAGAAGACAGTACTTATCAGTCTTGTAGTGACAACTCTATCGCTTATCATCCCCATCATGGGCGACAGTTATCTGTTCATGCTCGTCTCCTTCTCGCTGTTGGGCATCGGAAACGCTATCATGCAGACCTCGCTCAATCCGCTTGTATCTAACTTGATAAGCAGTGACAAATTGGCTTCTACGCTTACCTTCGGACAGTTCGTAAAAGCCATCGCCTCTTTCCTTGCTCCAATAATCGCTTCGTGGGGAGCGGTGACTTATCTGCCTACCTTCGGCTTGGGCTGGCGTGCGTTGTTCGTAATCTATGCAGTAATAAGCTTCCTCACCATCGCTGTCTTAGCGGCTACTCCTATTGAAGAAGAACGTCCCGACAAGGCATCGAGTGTAGGCGAATGCCTCAAACTGCTGGGCAGCCCGTTTATCTTACTTTGCTTCCTCGGCATTATGTGCCACGTGGGAATCGACGTGGGAACCAACACCACTGCACCTAAGATTTTAATGGAACGTTTGTCGCTTCCGCTAGAAGATGCAGCCTTTGCCACAAGTGTTTACTTCATCTTCCGTACTGCCGGATGTTTTCTCGGAGCGTTTATACTGCGCAAGGTTTCTGCCAAATCGTTCTTGGTATTCAGCGTATCAATGATGCTGCTTGCCATGGGAATGCTCTTTGTATGCAACACCTCTTGGCCTATATATATAGGTATCGGAATGATAGGTTTCGGCAACAGTAACGTATTCCCTATCTGCTTCTCTCAAGCGTTGCTGGCTATGCCTCAAAAGAAGAACGAAGTATCGGGACTGATGATTATGGGACTCTTCGGCGGTACCGTCTTCCCGTTGGCAATGGGCTTCGCTGCCGATGCTATCGGACAAATTGGAGCTGTGGCGGTAATGACCATCGGCGTATTCTACCTGCTATATTATACATCTAAAATTAAAAACTCATAAACCTTTAAATACCATGAATGAAAATAAGACAATCGTCGGACTAGGCGAAGCATTGTGGGATGTTCTTCCCGAAGGGAAAAAAATAGGTGGCGCTCCTGCCAATTTCGCATACCATGTATCACAGTTCGGACTGCAGAGCTATGTAGTGAGTGCCGTTGGCGATGATATTCTCGGTAGCCAGATATTGGACAACTTCAAAGAGAAGAATCTGCAGAATCTTATCGCTACCGTACCTTATCCTACTGGAACCGTACAGGTAGAAATAGACCAAGTGGGTGTTCCGCAATACGTAATAAAGGAAAATGTGGCGTGGGATAATATTCCTTTCACTCCAGAATTAGAGGAGTTGGCTAAACGTACCAACGCTGTTTGTTTCGGATCGCTGGCGCAGAGAAACATTGTATCGCGCAATACCATCAACCGTTTTATCGATGCCATGCCGAAAAACGATGATACGCTGATTATTTTCGACGTTAACCTCCGCCAAGGATTCTTCAACAAGGAGATTCTTGATGAGTCGATGAAGCGTTGCAATATACTGAAGATTAACGACGAGGAATTGGTAACCATCAGTCGCATGATGGGCTATCCGGGCATCGACCTTCAGAGCAAGTGCTGGTTATTGTTGGGCCACTACAACTTAGATATGCTTATCTTGACTTGTGGCGTAAACGGCAGCTACATCTTTACAGCGGGCAACATGTCGTTCCTGCCTACCCCGCAAGTAGAAGTTGCCGACACTGTCGGCGCAGGCGACTCGTTCACAGCTGCTTTTACAGCAAGCATCCTGAAGGGATTGCCGGTAGCCGAAGCTCACAGAAAAGCGGTAGAAGTTTCTGCTTTTGTATGTACACAGAATGGTGCAATGCCTATATTGCCTGAGAAATATCTCGTTTAAGAGAAGTAGAACTTATGCATAACATAAGTTCGATATAAAATTAGGAAATAGAGAAGCCCGTCATTGACAGAATTTATATCAATGGCGGGCTTTTTCTCAAAAGACATTCAAGTCATATAAACATCTCGACAAAGTTGTCTCACATCGACCGATGTGAGCACGCGTATCGGTCGGTATGAGCGTTCACATCGGTCGGTGTGAGCGTTCGTATCGGTCGAAGTAAGACGACTTCATTAAAGAATTAGTGCAATTCTATATATTACGCGAAGCACCTTGCTAAAAATAGTCAAATCCCTTTTAAAACTATGAATGCAACAATATTATCCCTTTCTGTTTTCGTATTTTTGTAGAAATAGCAAAAACATTGATAATGGATAATATAATAAGAAAGATACAAGAACTCTATCCTGTTTCGCATGATTCATTGCGCCTGCTAAAGTATTATTTCAAGCAACAGACTTTTCCGGCTAAAACTATCATCATACAAGCTGGTCGTTTTGACAATCAGGTTTATTTTATAGAAAAAGGTATAACACGTTCATATATCCTGCATAATGGAAAAGAAATAACAACATGGTTTTCTATGGAAGGCGATGCGACTTGTGGTTCATGGGATTTATATCGGCACAAAGCAGGATTTGAATATGTAGAAACCTTAGAAGAAACTTTAACCTACTCCATTTCTATAGACAAGTTGAATGATTTATATAAATCCCGTATTGACATTGCCAATTGGATGAGAGTGTTACAGCAAGAAAATTTTCTACTTTTACAGGACATTCATATTTCCCGGCTGAACTTGTCTGCCCAAGAACGTTATGAAAAGTTAATAAAAGAATATCCCAGCATTTTCCACCGAGTGACTTTAGGACATATTGCCTCTTTTTTAGGAATAACACAACCTTCTCTTAGCAGAATCCGGTCAAGCCGATGATTTTTTAACATAGGACAAAAATAAAAAATTTCATTTCCCATACCTTTGTAAATCAATATAACGATACTAACATTCACTATATGAATAAAACAGTACAACCACAATGGCTTGAATGGGCAAAAGAACTACAATTCATTGCCCAAGGGGGATTGACATACTCCAAAGATGTATTTGATATAGAACGCTTTGAACGCATTAGAGAAATTGCAGCAGAAATGCTCAGTCTGCAAAGTGGAATACCCATAGAAAAAGTAAAGGAGCTGTTTTGCAATGAAACAGGATTTCAAACTCCTAAATTAGATACACGAGCTGCTATATTCAAAGATGATAAAATACTGCTTGTGAAAGAGAAAAATGGAACTTGGTCTTTGCCCGGTGGTTGGGTCGATATAAATCAGAGTATCAAGACTAATACAGAAAAAGAAGTAAAAGAAGAGGCTGGATTAAATGTAAAAGCTATCCGGATAATAGCTATACAAGATAGAAATTTGCATAATATTCCCCCATATGCCTACAATGTTTGTAAAGTTTTTGTTCTTTGTGAGATTGAAGGCGGATATTTCCGACCCAATATTGAAACGGATGAGAGTGCCTATTTCGGATTGGAAGAATTACCTATTCTTGCAAAAGAGAAAAATAACGAAAAACAAATTAAAATGTGCTTTTCTGCTTACTACGATAGAAACTGGCAAGTATTATTTGACTAATAAATCAACACATGAAATATAAACATATCGTATTCGACATAGACGGTACATTGATAGATACGGAATATGCAGTCATCAACTCTTTAATAAAAACAATTACAGAAATAACAGGAAGCGCACCTCAATATGAAAGTCTGAAATTTGCTTTAGGCATTACCGGAAGAAATGCGTTGGAATTACTCAAAATACCTGACATAGAAGATGCATTGAAACGATGGGATAGGAATATGAAATTGCTCCAGCACACTATTCAACCTTTTCAAGGTATCAAAGAATGCTTGCAATCCCTTTTATCAAGAGGCTATATTTTAGGCATTGTAACCTCAAAAACATACCAAGAATATTATTCTGATTTTGAGCCATTAGGGTTAGCAGACTATTTTCACACAATTGTATGTGCCGATGATACTGATGAACATAAGCCCCAAGCAGCACCCTTAGTTGCATATTTGGCTAAAGCCCATGTAAGCCCAGAAAACGCTCTCTATATTGGTGATAGTATTTATGATATTCAATGTGCTAACAATGCCGGTGTTGATTCAGGATTGGTTTTATGGAGCAATAATGTATCTAATCCTATACGTGCAGACTATTATTTTAAGACACCCAATGATATAAGTAAAATTCTATAAAGATTACTCCATAATATGCGAAGTATTCTTGAATTATGTGCATAAAAAAAGAGGAAGTATTTAAACACTTCCTCTTACTTGTACCCAGACCCGGGGTCGAACCGGGATGGATGTTACTCCACTGGTGTTTGAGACCAGCGCGTCTACCGATTCCGCCATCTGGGCAATTGTTTTTCTCAATTGCGGTGCAAAGATATGTGATTTGTTTTAAACACGCAACACTTTTGACAGAAAAATGAAAATATATTTTCGATAACACTATTTATAATCGTTTTCGGCCTCAAGTTGAAAAATAAAAATTATCTTAGCATGAACATTAAATGCTAATTTGAAATCATGAATAACAATCACTATTGTATCATAATGGCTGGAGGCATGGGACGGCGACTGTGGCCCTATAGCCGAAAAGCTCTACCGAAACAGTTCATCGATTTATTTGGCACAGGCCAAACCTTGCTGCAACAAACTTTCGACAGATATAAAGCAATCGTACCTAAACAGAACATCTATATTACTACGTATAAAGATTACAAGCACTTAGTACTTGAACTACTACCCGAGATAGATGAAAGTCAACTGATTGTTGAAGACGAAATAAGAAATACGGCTCCTTCTATTGCCTATGCCTCACATGTAATAAACCGCATCAACCCGAACGCTACCATCGTAGTGGCACCAACCGACCATTTGATATTGAAAGAAGACGCTTTTCAGGAAGCCATACAAAAAGGATTGGACTTCGCTTCAGAAAATGACAAGTTGGTTACTTTAGGCATTAAGCCCAACCGCCCCGAAACAGGATACGGATACATTCAGATAGACGAAGAAAGAGAAGGCGATTTTTATAAAGTAAAAACATTCATAGAGAAACCGGAAAAAGAATTTGCGGAGATATTCATTAAAAGCAATGAGTTCTTCTGGAACTCTGGAATATTTGTATGGAAAGCCAAAACCATATTAAACGCTTTCCACTGCATGATGCCGGATATCTGCCCACAAATAGAATGTGAAACACCCGATTTCTCTGCATGTCCTAATATCTCTATAGATTACAGCATTATGGAGAAAGCTACGAATGTATATGTACAGCTCTGCGATTTTGGATGGGCAGACGTGGGAACATGGGAGTCATTATACGAAGCGTTGCCTAAAGACAGAGACGAAAATGTTATTATCAACAGCAATACGTTGATGTACGATAGCAAGGATAATCTGATATCCATACCCGAAGGACACTTGGCCGTAGTACAAGGATTGGAAGGATATCTTATTGTTTCTAAAGGTAATACATTGCTCATCTGCAAGAAAGACGACCAGAATGCGATAAGGAAGTTTATAAACGACGCTGAAATTAAATTCGGAGAGCAGTTCTCCTAACGCTTCAGTGTGTTAACAAATATTTCCATTCAACCAATAGTCTTAATACATGTTATAAAACAGATTTTTTAGGTACATTTACTTGCAGGTTTCCCAAAAGTCCGTACCTTTGCACTGTGTTTTTCATAGTATTAGATTTAAGGTTAACAAAGGTTGGAGTACAGCGGTACTCCTTTTTTTATGCCCATACGTAAACAACATGAAGCAAAACAATAAAGTTCTTTTAGGAATGAGCGGAGGCACTGACAGCTCTGTAGCTGCCATCCTGCTGCAAGAGGCTGGTTACGAAGTAACGGGCGCAACATTCCGTTTCTACGAAAAAGGAGATAATACTGAATATCTGGACGATGCACGACAGTTATGCGACTCGCTTCATATTCCGCACATTACTTACGACGCACGCCAAATCTTTAAAGAACAAATCATAAGCTATTTTATCGATGAGTATATGGCAGGACATACGCCTGTGCCATGCACCTTATGCAACAACTACTTGAAATGGCCTCTACTGCAGCAATTAGCTGATGAAAAAGGAATCTATTGGTTTGCTACCGGACATTATGTACAGAAACGCATGATAAACGGCTTATGGCACATTACATGCGGAGCCGACCCCGATAAGGATCAGTCGTTCTTTTTATGGGGACTTAAACAGCCTACTATAGAGCGAATGTTGTTACCACTGGGAACTATGACTAAATCAGAGATAAGAAACATAGCCGCCAAACGCGGATTTCAGAAAGTAGCTACTAAGCGCGATAGCTTGGGGGTATGCTTCTGCCCTATGGATTACCGTAATTTCCTAAAAGAACATATCACACTAGGAAGCATCGCGCCGGGAGATTTCTACGACGAGGCAGGACAATGCATCGGCCGGCACGAAGGATATCCTTTTTACACCATAGGACAACGCCGAGGACTTGGCATCTACCAGAACAAGGCTTTATTCGTAAAACAGATTATACCCGAAGAGAACAAGGTGGTGATATGCGACAATATGAAATCACTTGAACAAAACGAAATGTTCTTAAGTGATTGGAATATCGTTTGCCCCGAAGAGGTATATGGCCAGCACGACGACTTAATCGTGAAAATACGCTATCGTAAACAAGCCAACCGATGCGAAGTTACTCCGACAACCGACGGACGCCTGCACATACACCTGTTAGAACCGCTCACCTCGATAGCCGTAGGACAAGCAGCCGCACTTTACCGCGGAGATACCGTAATGGGTGGAGGCATCATAACCGCCTCGTCTATTTAACGCGGCGGTTGAGCTGATTGTTCGCCTTCTCCGGACGCGACTTCCCTACTCGCTTTCCTGCCGACTTCTTCTTGGCAGACGATTTGGCTTTAAAGGCAAACGGATTTTTCTTATTTAAAGGCATATCGTTTTTCTTTTATAAATTCACAATTACACTATCAATAACTCATCCGCATAATACAGAAAAGGGAATCCCTCACACAAAGAGATTCCCCATTATTTCATATCGAAAGTTCAATATACAAACCCTCTACAGCTTATGCTTCTTCTTGATCTTCATTCAAGAAAGCTTTTTCCTCGGCAGCAGCTATAATACTCTCTGTGTCATCGAAACGTTTTGGCAAGACCTCTTCTTGCAAAGAGACCTCTGTCAGTGTAGCCGTTTCAGGAATCACATTGTTTACTGTAGCCTTTGCACTATCAGCTTCCGCATCAACGGCAGAAGCTTGCTCACGAGCAGATTTTGCCGCAAAGATAGCATCGATAAACTGTGGGTCGTTCTTTATTTTCTGCAATGTTTCATGGGCGGCCTCTTGCTGAGATTCTTTTTTAGAATATCCCTTACCGGCTCCAGCCGAAATGCCCTCCACCAATACCAGAGTTTCGAAAACAGGATTCTGTTCCTCATCGGTATGCTGTCCTGTCAGATTGAAATTAATCTCAAACTTATTCTTCTGACTCCATTCTATCAGTTTCGATTTGAAATTAACCTCCTTCCGCGATACCTTCTCCAAATTCAGGTATTGATTGATGATGCGTTCTTCCATGAACTTCTTGCACGCACGATAGCCACGGTCCAGATAAATGGCACCTACCAGCGCCTCGAAAGCATTGCCACACATATAGCTGTTGTGAGACGACTGTTTGGTGGTATAGACTATCATCTTATCGAGTCCAATCTCTACCGCCACCCTGTTCAACGTATCACGCTGCACTATCTTAGAGCGAGTGTTTGTAAGAAAACCTTCTCGCTTACCCTCGAATTTCTTATAAACGATATCAGCTACTACAGCATCCAGGATAGCGTCACCCAAGAACTCCAAGCGTTCGTTGTTAAGCAAACGCCCTTTTCCCGCTTTGATAGACGATGACTTATGCAATAAAGCCTGTTTATAATATTCGATATTCCTTGGATAGAAACCAAGTATCTTATAAAAACAAAGATAAGGCTCCTTATCCTTGCGGAAAAAGAGTCTTATCCTATCTGTTATATTGCTAAACACGATTATTCTGTGTATTTTTTGACGATTACACATGCATTGTGTCCACCAAAACCGAATGTATTGCTCAATGCCGCACGCACAGTACGCTGTTGTGCCTTATTGAACGTGAAGTTCAAGTTATAGTCGATGTTTTCATCGTTATCACCATCTTCATGGTTAATGGTAGGCGGAACAATGTCGTTCTTTACAGACAGCGTACAAGCAATGGCTTCTACCGCACCGGTAGCACCCAAAAGATGTCCTGTCATTGACTTAGTAGAACTGATGTTCAGCTTATAAGCATGTTCTCCGAAAAGTTCCTTAATAGCTTTTACTTCCGAGATATCTCCCACTGGAGTTGACGTTCCGTGTACATTAATATAGTCGATATCTTCCGGATTCATACCAGCATCTTCCAAAGCGTTGGTCATTACCAGTTTCGCACCCAGACCTTCAGGATGAGAAGCTGTTAAATGATAAGCATCGGCCGATGCTCCTGCGCCAGCAAGTTCGGCATAGATTTTAGCTCCACGTGCTTTAGCGTGTTCTAATTCTTCCAGAATCAAGCAACCTGCACCTTCACCCATAACGAAACCGTCGCGGCTTGCGCTGAACGGACGTGATGCATGTGTCGGGTCGTCATTACGTGTAGAAAGAGCGTGCATTGCATTAAAGCCTCCTACACCTGCAGGGAATATGGCTGCTTCGGCACCACCTGTTACAATTGCGTTAGCTTTACCCAAGCGAATGTAATTGAAAGCATCGGCTATAGCGTTCGATGAAGAAGCACAAGCTGATGTAGTAGTGAAGTTAGGACCATGGAAGCCATACATCATAGAGATCTGTCCTGATGCAATATCGGCAATCATTTTCGGGATGAAGAACGGGCTGAACTTAGGACCGATAGTATCTTTAGTCTGTTCGTAACCTGCAACTTCTTCTTCGAAAGTACGTATTCCGCCAATACCTACACCTAAGATAACGCCTATCTTATTCAGATCTTCAGTATCAACGTCAAGCCCAGAATCGGCAACCGCTTCTTTAGCGGCAACGACTGCATACTGAGTGTAAAGGTCCATCTTACGAGCTTCCTTACGATCTATGAAATCGTTAGGATTGAAGTTCTTTACCTCGCATGCAAACTGAGTCTTGAATTTCGACGCATCGAAATGGGTAATAGGTCCTGCTCCACTTACACCATTCAGCAAATTGTTCCAGAATTCTGGAACTGTATTACCAACCGGAGTAAGTGCACCAAGACCTGTTACAACTACTCTTTTTAATTCCATCAGAATTAATTATTTCGCAGAGTTAGCTTCGATATAAGAAATAGCGTCACCTACAGTCTGGATCTTTTCTGCTTGATCGTCAGGAATAGAGATTCCGAATTCTTTTTCGAATTCCATGATCAATTCTACAGTATCCAATGAGTCTGCGCCCAAGTCGTTAGTGAAGCTTGCAGCAGGAGTTACTTCAGATTCTTCTACACCCAACTTATCTACGATAATTTTCTGTACTTTTGATGCGATTTCAGACATAATTTTCTATTTTTAAAGTTTATAACTAATAATTTTTGCTGCAAAGGAATAAATATTTCTTGTTCTACACAAATATTCAAGCAAATAAATGACTGTTATTTGCACATTTTTATATATTATGTGCATCAAAAGGGTCATTTTATTCTCTTCGCAACGAATAATCTCCTCTTAAATGTTCAAAAAGTTCCGGATGTGACTTCAACGCTTCTGTGTCTACCAAGGGGTTGTATTTATGCAACTGACAGGCATCGGCATCAAGGTCTGAAACAGGTTCCACCGCTGGCAGTTCAATCTTAAACTTGGGCTGCAAATGGAAGAATTCACAGAAAGACTCCAACACCATACGGGTAGCGTTAGCCTTACCATCGGCAGAATATCCTGCTATATGCGGGGTGCCTATAATTACCCTGTGCAACAGTTCCTGATTGATATTAGGCTCGTTTTCCCATACATCGATAACTGCATCGGCTACACGCTGACCAGAAAGAGCCGACAACAATGCCTGCGTATCGACTACTTCGCCACGAGACGTGTTTATTATATAAGGTGTATTACGGAGCGATGCGAAGAATTCAGCGTCCGCCAGATGGAAAGTCTTGTAATTTCCGTCGCGCACCAACGGAGTGTGGAAAGTTATCACATCACAGCTACGTACTATCTCGTCCATCCCTACAAAGCCTTCTTCGCCCTTATCGGCACGAGGAGGGTCGTTTTTAAGCACTCTCATCCCTAAAGACTCAGCCATTTTTACGATTCGGTTTCCCACGTGACCTACTCCAACCACGCCAAGTGTGGCTTTACTTAAATCGAGCCCGCGCTCCTTATGAAGCAAAAGCAACGCAGAATGCACGTACTGCTCTACCGCTCCGGCATTACAACCCGGACAATTACGCCATACTATGCCTGCCTCGTCGCAATAAGCCGTATCTATATGGTCGAACCCGATAGTGGCAGTCACGATAAACTTCACCTTGCTTCCTTGAAGCAACGCACGGTTGCAATGTGTACGTGTGCGGATAATCAAAGCATCTGCGTCTTTTACCGCATCCGCGGTCATTTCACTGCCTGGCAAATAAACTACTTCGTCGGCTAATGTTTCTATCACTCCTTTTATATAAGGAATCTTATTGTCTATTACTACTTTCATTATATAATATCTCCGAATAGTTGTTATCCGAGGGCAAAATTATGAAATTTCAGTTATTTAGAGAACTCAGTATTATTTTAGATTACTGATTCACAGTCTTTCTGCCCCGTAAAGAGACAAAAAATCCGTCTTACCTCATGCCAAGGCTCGACGGATTCTATAATTTATGCGTTTTTACTCCTTTTCGCCATAGCACAGATCGCCAGCATCACCAAGCCCCGGCACAATATATGAATGCGCATTCAGTTCAGGGTCGATAGCGGCACACCAAATAGTGGTTTTATCGGCAGGGAAAGTATTCTTTACGTGCTCTACTGCCTGTTCTGTAGCGATAACAGAAACCACATGAACATGTGCAGGCTCTCCCTTAGTAAGCAATGCTTTATAAGCCAACTCCATAGAACCGCCGGTTGCCAGCATCGGGTCTACCAGAATCAGTATTTTACCGTCAAGACGAGGTGAAGCGATATATTCAATGTGAATATCGAAGTTATTTTCGTCTATATACTTACGGTAAGCCGACACGAAAGCATTTTCAGCATGGTCGAAATAGTTGATGAAGCCACGGTGCAACGGCAGCCCGGCACGTAAGATAGTAGCTATTACAGGCTGTTCGGCAGGAACATTTTCGCGGGCCATAGCCAGCGGAGTCTGTACTTCTATCTTCTTATATGGAAAGTCGCGGCTTATCTCATAAGCCATAATTTCACCTATGCGTTCTATGTTACGACGGAATCTCAAGCTGTCGCCTTGAATGTTCACATCGCGTATTTCAGCGATATATTGATTCAACAGCGTATTGTCCTGGCTGAAGTTTACTACCTTCATGATATAATGATTGTTTGATTATGTGTTATTAATAAGGTATTTAACGGGATGCAAAGTAACGAAATAAATTTGATTTGTAATGTCGAAATTACAGTTTTGTTACACAAGTATAAATCTTTTGTTATTACGGATTTTTTTCAATAATAAGATTGGTTGATTTAAAAATAAACCACTACTTTTGTATCGCTCAACGAAGGGAGATGTTGAAAAACATCTTTCTATAACATCGAGCCTTTATCAAAGCAACATATAAAACAATTGATAATAACCAAATTAATCATTTGAACAATGGCAAATTTAGATCTTACTCAGTATGGTATCACTGGTACCGTTGAAGTTTTGCACAATCCGTCTTATGAAGTTTTGTTCGCAGAAGAAACAAAACCGGGATTGGAAGGTTTCGAAAAAGGTCAGGTAACTGAACTTGGTGCAGTAAACGTAATGACTGGTATTTACACTGGTCGTTCTCCTAAAGATAAATTCTTGGTAAAGGATGCTACCAGCGAAAACACTGTATGGTGGACTTCTGAAGAATATAAAAACGACAACAAGCCTGTATCTGAAGCCACTTGGAAAGAATTGAAAGCTTTGGCTGCAAAGGAATTGTCAAACAAGAAATTGTATGTAGTAGATGGTTACTGCGGTGCTAACCCTGCAACTCGTCTTTGCGTACGTTTCATCATGGAAGTTGCTTGGCAGGCTCACTTCGTAACTAACATGTTTATCCGTCCTTCTAAAGAAGAATTGGAAAACTTCCAGCCTGACTTCGTTGTTTACAACGCTTCTAAAGCAAAAGTTGAAAACTACAAAGAATTAGGTTTGAACTCTGAAACAGCTGTTGTATTTAACTTGACTTCTAAAGAACAGGTTATCCTTAACACTTGGTACGGTGGTGAAATGAAGAAGGGTATGTTCTCTATGATGAACTACTTCAACCCATTGCGCGGTATCGCTTCTATGCACTGCTCTGCTAACACTAACATGGACGAAACTGAATCAGCTATCTTCTTCGGTTTGTCTGGTACTGGTAAGACTACTTTGTCTACAGACCCGAAACGTAAGTTGATCGGTGACGACGAACACGGATGGGATAACGAAGGTGTATTCAACTACGAAGGTGGTTGCTACGCTAAGGTTATCAACTTGGATAAAGAATCTGAACCAGACATCTACGGTGCTATCAAGCGTGACGCTTTGTTGGAAAACGTTACAGTAGACGCTAACGGTAAGATTGATTTCGCTGATAAGAGCGTAACAGAAAACACTCGTGTTTCTTATCCTATCTACCACATCCAGAACATCGTTAAGCCGGTTTCTAAGGGTCCTCACGCAAAACAAGTTATCTTCTTGTCTGCTGATGCATTCGGTGTATTGCCTCCAGTATCTATCTTGAACGAAAATCAGGCTCAGTACTACTTCTTGTCTGGATTTACTGCAAAATTGGCTGGTACAGAACGTGGTATCACTGAACCGACTCCTACATTCTCTGCTTGCTTCGGCCAGGCTTTCTTGAGCTTGCACCCAACTCAGTACGCTGCAGAATTGGTTAAGAAGATGCAGATGACTGGTGCTAAGGCATACTTGGTTAACACTGGTTGGAACGGTACTGGCAAGCGTATCTCTATCCGCGATACTCGTGGTATCATCGACGCTATCTTGGACGGTTCTATCGAAAAAGCTCCTACTAAGACTATTCCGTTCTTCGATTTCGTTGTTCCTACAGAATTGCCGGGTGTTGATCCTAAGATCCTCGATCCTCGCGATACTTACGCTGACGCTGCTCAGTGGGAAGAAAAAGCTAAAGACTTGGCTGGTCGTTTCATCAAGAACTTCGTTAAGTTCACTGGAAACGAAGCTGGTAAGGCTTTGGTTGAAGCAGGTCCGAAATTGTAATCAGAACCTCATGAATTATTATCCTATAGCCTCATAACCGAGGCTTAGGACAATATAACAAAATTAGAGGACGTGTCATTAATTCTGGCGCGTCCTCTTTATTTTTTCAACATTCACCAATCTGAGAGTCTAAAGCTACAGAAACCGGAACAAGCCAAAGCCGTATTCCCTCATGGCACCGCTCCTACAACAATTTTGCAGCAAACGCATTGTCGGATATTGCCGCCTATTGTTTCTTTGAAAAAAACCGCCCCCGATGCAAGTCTTATCAATGACGGACAACTGAAGATTTTCTGATATCACATCGTATATTTACTTCGGATAATGCCACGTTTTGGCATAAGCTTTCCCGATATTTGCAGCACGGATGTAAAACGGATAAAACAGGACACTTATGGCAAAAGACTTGTTTAATAGATACCTTTGGCTGGTAGATACCATCTATCGGGCAGGAACGATAACATTGAACGAAATCAACCGCAAATGGCTGCAGTGTGAAATGAGCGGTGGAGAAGCAATTCCCCTGCGTACCTTTCATCACCATAGACAAGCCATAGAAAAGTTGTTCGACATAAACATCGCATGCAACAGACGCAATGGATGTATTTATTACATAGAAGATGCCGAAGAACTGGAACGGGAAGGCGTTAGGAAATGGTTGCTCGATACGTTTGCCATCGGTACGGCTTTGGACGGAATGCATCGATTGAAAGACAAGATATTGTTGGAAGAATATCCTTCGGGACGGTACTTGTTGCCAGTCATAGAGGCGATAGACAACTGCATGACATTGGAAATAACCTATCAAGGCCATTGGCAAGACCACCCATGCACTTTTCAGATAGAACCATATTGTCTCAAGACCTTTGGAAGACGTTGGTACGTGGCGGCACAAAGCCCGTATTACAACAAGGTCTTGGTCTATTCCCTCGACCGCATTTTGGAATTGGAACAAACGGGGAACGTGTTCGAGTACCCGTCGGCATTCAGCCCGAAAGCCTACTTTGATGGCTACTTCGGAGTAATAATAGACGAAGAATATAGTGTGGAAACCATCCGGGTGAAAGTCTATGGAAACCAATGCAAGTACTTCCGTCACCTCCCGTTGCACCACTCCCAAAAGGAAAGCGTAACGTGCGATGGCTATTCCGTTTTCGACTATGAGTTACGCCCCACCTACGACTTTTGTCAAGCTATCCTTTCACATGGGAATTTCGTGGAAGTACTAGAACCTTTATGGCTTAGGGAACAGATAAAGGAGATGATTCGCAAGGCATATCAGTTGTATCAATGAGCGTTGTCACAGAGAGTTAGTGTAAAAGCAGTTCGGCAATATTTCCTCTGAAAATCTATGAAATCTAAGAAATATTTCTTAAATTTGTTGGCATAAACCATAAAAGCAAGGAACAGAAACAGAAAAAAGATTTTCAGACATATTGATTGAACATTAGAACGTATTATCCCATTCGCTTAAATCTCGCAAGTTTAAAATGAATCTCTGGATAGTAGGTTTCAGCAATGTTCACACCCAGATAGGGCGTGGACTGCTTTTACCTTATTTTGAGATTCCGGCAATGCGAGAGCCTAAGCGAAGAAATGAGGGGAAAAGTAGGTTTCGCGCTCTTTTTTTATGCCCGTACATTAATTTCAAATTATATAAAGCTATGGAAAAGGTATCATTATTAATGAGAGACTCTTCGGAGGGAGATTCACAGAAAGAAACCATGATGGATTTCATCCTTTCATGGACACTACGCAGAACTATGCAGCAATACAGCAACGAGAAGCCCCATCTTTACCAGAATTGCAGGTATATCCTTGGCAATCTGATAGGTGTTGAGATGACAGACGATGTGCAAGTTGTCAGTGTGGAAACATGGAAGCAGCATAAGCGCATAGACCTTTGGGTAAATGTGCGGTTGGTGCGCAATGGCAAGGAAGAGCTTCATGCCGTCTTAATAGAAAACAAGGCATACACCTCTACCCACGATGACCAGTTGGCAAGATACAAGACCATCTTCGACCAAGAATGCGATGAATACATACCAGAAGCTAAGCGGCATTACGTGTTAATCACAGCCTTGGATGAAAAACCAGAAGCGTTGCAAAACGAATGTGATAAGAACAAATACGAATTGCGCTGCTTGTCCGATTTGAACGATTGGAAACAGCCTGATACGGAAAGCGATTTGTTTAATGAATTTTGGTTAAGGTATTGGTAATTATGAGAAAGTTTTTGTTTATATGCGCATTGCTTTGTATGGGAATATACGATGTAAATGCGCAAGATAAAGATATTGTCTTGGAAAAACAGGCTGATTCTATTCAGATTGCTCAAGAAGAATCAGAAAATGGAGAAAACGATTCTTTATGTATGGTTCAAGCATCTCAAACAGAACGGCCAAAAGTGAAACAAGAAAGTTCACAAGTCTCAAAAAAAGTAGTATCTAAAGGAAAACAAGAAAAAGGAAATCCTCAAATTCAGAATGAAGAAAAGACTTCCCAAAAACAAATGGATGGCAACGCTACTTTAATCGTTTTGGCTGTGGCAATCGTTTGTTTATTCTTGAAATGGCGGTTTTCTGGACGATGCAGAAAATGCGGAAAGTTCCGTGCCATGAAAGAATACGACAGGGATTTTTTAGGTACGGTGAAAACAAAGCAGGAAAAATCTGGCGATAGTTATAGAACTGTATACGTACGAAGGTATAAGATATATAGGCAATGTAAATATTGCGGTTATAAAGATTCTATATTTAAGGATAAAGACGAACGATAAAAAGGATTAGATATGGAAAAGGAAACAAAGAAATGCCCCTATTGTGGAGAAGAGATATTGACCGTAGCCAAAAAATGTAGATATTGTGGTGAGTGGCTAGAAGAAAAGCCGCCCGTAGCAAAGAAAATGATTACTTGTCCCGTTTGTGCGGAACAGGTAGAAGAAGGAGCTGCCGTTTGTCCTTATTGCCACGAACCGTTAACTTCGGAAGTGCAAAAGGAGGGAAATAGACCTATGCCGCATCGTGTAGTAGAGAAACAAGAATCGGCAGATGAGCTTTCGTGGAAAGAAAGTACTTTCTTGTCTCACTATTTTACGGAAGTTGTAACACGACATTATGCCGATTTCAAAGGTGTGGCCACACGGAAGCAATATTGGCTATATACCCTGTTTTATAGTATTATACTTGTCGCTTTGTCATGCATTGACTTGCTGTTAGGGATAGATTTTAAACTATTTGAAGAAAGTTTTGGCTATGGTTGGTTGTTTGCGTTGGCTTCATTGGCTCTTTGCGTTCCTTCATTGGCGATAGCCGTGCGCCGCTTGCACGATACAGGAAAAAACGGATGGTGGCTATTGATTGCCCTTGTACCCATAGTCGGAGTAATTTGGTTGCTCTGTTTGTTGTGTAAAAAGGGGAATGCAACCAATCCCTCCATTCCTTTAACTTCTACAGATAAGACAACCCTTGGCTTGTTAATTGTGACGGTAGCCGCTTTGTTTGTTTTTGCTGGATTAAAACCTTTTGGTCACTTCCAAACATCTCAATCTTCTAATGACAATATGTATTTTGATGGAGACACAATGGGGGTAGATACATTAGATGATGCAGGATATTTAACAGACGAGCAAGATATAAATTATGTGGAAATCAAAAGGCAAATTATACACGACTTTTCTTGTTTTTTTGCCATTTATCATTTCTGTGATGCAATGAAAACGGCCATAAGCAAATGGCACAATGGCGATTGGGAGGAATATAATTTGCCCTTAATTTCTGATGCTGAATATCAATGGTTGATAAAACAATTTGATTTTTCAAATTTCTCTCATTTGTTGCGAGCTTATGCGATAAATAGTAATGGTAATTATCGTGAAGATTACGGTGATATTATTGAGAACGATCTTGTGCATAAGGCTGTAGAATGCTTGGAAAAGCGTGAAGTCGTTTTAAGTACCCAATGGTTTGATAGTTTTGATAAATTTCTAATTTATGACCCAATGCAGAATGTACAGGTCGTGGAATTTCACGACTTAGGGAATAAAACATATCAAGTCCGTTTTGACACTCATTTGAATCCGTATTCTGTATATGATATCAGCTATGCTAATGGATTAACTATCGTAGCTCATTAATTTTATAATAATGAAAAACAATAACTTATTCATGCCGGTTTCTTTATTATTCTTCATTTGTGTACTTTGTTCTTCATGCAACGATATGAAACTTGCAAAAGAAGCAAGTGGGAAATGGGAATGTATCAACATTATCGGAGAAGATGGCATCAAAGAGAAAACATATTATGAATTTGGGACTGTAGAGGGTAATACACCAGGAGGAAGTTTGAAAGAAACTACTTACTTTACCCAAAGTGAAGACTATGGGGATGGAAAATGTAATGTGAAATACAAAAGCATTATTCAAGGCACATGGGAAATAATAGCTGGAGATATTTATTTTACCTATGACTTGTCTACACTGAAAGTTTCATTCGAAGGCATTGACTATCCTGATATGGATAAATTTTCTGAATCTATTGCACAAGGTTTTATAAAAAACTACGGGCAGTCGCTCATTCAAGAGGATATAAATGAAATGAAAGAAGAACTTTATAGTTGGTATTCGGAAAATGACAATAATGAAGATTGTTACCGAAACGTGAAAATAAAAGGTAATAATATGTCATTTAAAGCCCAAGATGCAGTTGTAAAGTTGGTAAGAATAAAATAAAATTTAAGATATGGAAATAGAAAAGAAACAATGTCCGTATTGTGGCGAAGAAATACAGGCAAATGCAAAAAAATGTAGGTATTGTGGAGAGTGGTTGGAAGAACCAGCTGCAAAGACAGGAGGCAAAACCGTAGTGGAAACGCACATTCAAGAAACTTCTCCCATAGATGGGAAAATAGAAGTAAACCATTTGGAAACTCCCGTTAAGGATTTTGTTGAAATTCTCTTTTGGGTAGGGGCCATATCTGCTTTCGTTTCGATGGTTCATCAGTGCGGAGTGCTTGATTTCCCACTATTAAGGTCGCTCATGGAGGTGGCAATTTATGTGCCCGAATGGCTGGCCGATTTGTTGGGTGGTTTGATAGATGTGATATTTGCTTATGCCTTGTATGCAGGGATGAAGCGATTGCCTAAACCCATGAGTGGTTTGTTGATGGCCAATTTTATAATAACCATCATTATTTCTTTCTTTAACGTTTGCATGGATTTGGGAGGCGATATGTCAGATGGAGAAGATTCCATGGAGATTGCAGACTTCCTTTTGGGACTTGGAGTCGTTCTAATGTTTGTTGTGCCAATAATAATTGTTGGAATCCAATTGGTTCGCTACTTTGGCGGCCTGTTAAACAAATTGGGATGGGCTATGCTTTTATCTGTAGTTGTAGCTGTACCTGTTGTGGCTGTGGCATTGGAAGACGAATCGGGTGCATCTAAGGTGATACCATTAGTTCTTGAGTTTTTAGTAACTTGCTATGTGCTGTTTATACAAAATATATTATTTGCAGACGTAAGTGATGATTAAAATGGGTAACTTCCTAAAATAATAATAAAAAAAATAGTGGCTTGCTTCTCGTATGGAGGTAAGCCGCTATTTTTTGTATCCACAAATAAGAGTGATTTCTTCTGATTAGCAAAGCTGAAAACATACGAAGAAAAGTTGACTGGATTAATAAAAATCTCTATTCTCAGCCTAAGAATATATAAACTTAGCTTAAGTATATATATTCTTAGGCTGAGTTTTTATATACTTAAGCTAAGTATATAGAATTGGACAAGAAATCTCAGGTTTTTATTCGCAAGCTTTACAACAATCATAGTCCGCATTTAAAGCCCTGCTACCGACTTTTATACGGAAAACTATTGGGATATAGACATATAACTACAATAAGCCACCCTAACGGCGCTATACGGCAAAAAGAAAGGCTGCACCAAACGGTACAGCCCTTCTCAACATATTTACTAACTTATATTAGTCTTTCAGTTTAGCCTTGATAAAGTCGCGGTTCAAACGAGCGATGTTGCTGATAGAAACGCATTTCGGACATTCAGCTTCACAAGCACGAGTGTTTGTACAGTTACCGAATCCCAGTTCGTCCATCTTAGACAACATTGCCTTAGCACGGCGAAGTGCTTCTGGCTTACCCTGAGGCAACAAGTTCAACTGGCTAACCTTTGCAGATACGAACAACATTGCAGAACCATTCTTACATGCAGCTACACAAGCACCGCAACCGATACAAGAAGCAGCATCCATAGCTTCGTCAGCAATTGGCTTCGGAATCAAGATAGCGTTAGCATCCTGAGGAGCTCCGGTACGTACGCTAACAAAACCACCAGCCTGCATAATCTTATCGTAAGCTGTACGGTCTACCATCAAGTCCTTGATAACCGGGAAACCAGCCGAACGCCAAGGTTCTACTGTGATTACATCGCCGTCTTTGAAACGACGCATGTAGATCTGACAAGTAGTAGCACCTGTAGCAGGTCCGTGAGGATGTCCGTTAATATACAAAGAACACATACCGCAGATACCTTCACGGCAGTCATGGTCGAATACGATAGGCTCTTTGCCTTCTTCAATCAACTGCTCGTTCAAAATATCCAGCATTTCCAAAAATGAAGTATCACCAGGGATATCTTTCATTTGGAAAGTATCGAAATGACCTTTTTCTTTCGGTCCGTTCTGACGCCAAACCTTCAGCGTAAATGATATATTTTTATCCATTTTACTTAGAATCTTTAATTGTTTAACTTCCCCTCGCTATTAGCTCTTATAGTTACGAGTCTGAACTTTAATTGCTTCGTAAACCAACGGTTCTTTCAGCAATACAGGAGCTACTTCGTCGTTTCCTTGGTATTCCCAGCAAGCTACATAGAAGTAGTTTTCATCGTCACGTTTTGCTTCGCCTTCTTCTGTCTGATATTCTTCACGGAAGTGACCACCACAAGATTCGTTGCGGTTCAAAGCATCGTAAGCAATCAATTCACCCATTGTGATGAAGTCTTGCAAACGGATAGCCTTGTCAAGCTCAACGTTCATACCTTCTTTAGAACCTGGGATAAAGAGCTGAGTTTCGAATTCCTTGCGGATTTCTTTCAACTTAGCAAGACCAGTCTTCAAGCCTTCAGCTGTACGGCCCATACCTACGTATTCCCACATTACGCGACCCAATTCCTTGTGGATAGAGTCAACAGACTTCTTACCCTTGATGTTCATCAAGTGGTCAATCTTATCCTGAACAGCCTTTTCTGCTTCAGCAAATTCCGGCAGGTCAGTAGAGAAACGAGGAACAGTAATTTGGTCAGCCAAATAGTTCTGGATAGTGTAAGGCAATACGAAGTAACCGTCTGCCAGACCCTGCATCAACGCAGAAGCACCCAAGCGGTTTGCACCGTGATCAGAGAAGTTACATTCACCAATTGCAAACAGCCCCTTAACAGAAGTCATCAATTCGTAGTCAACCCAGATACCACCCATTGTATAGTGAATAGCCGGATAAATCATCATCGGGTTGTAGTATTTAACACCGTTAATTTCGTTTGCCAATTCGCCCGGATTAACGTCGGTGATTTCTTCGTACATATCGAAGAGGTTACCATAACGCTGACGAACTACATCGATACCAAGACGTTCGATACTCTCAGAGAAGTCAAGGAATACAGCCAAACCTGTGTTGTTTACGCCGAAGCCCTTATCGCAACGTTCCTTAGCAGCACGTGAAGCAACGTCACGCGGAACCAAGTTACCGAATGCCGGATAACGACGTTCCAAGTAATAGTCGCGGTCTTCTTCAGCGATATCGCTACCCTTCTTAGTTCCAGCCTGAAGAGCTTTAGCGTCTTCAATCTTCTTAGGAACCCAGATACGACCGTCGTTACGCAAAGACTCAGACATCAAAGTCAACTTAGACTGCTTGTCGCCGTGTACAGGGATACAAGTAGGGTGAATCTGAACGTAAGCAGGGTTTGCGAAATATGCTCCCTTACGGTAGCAAGCCATAGCAGCAGTTACGTTACATGCCATAGCGTTTGTAGAAAGGAAGTAAGTGTTACCGTATCCACCAGTAGCGATAACTACTGCGTGAGCGGCGAAACGTTCCAACTTACCAGTTACCAAGTTCTTTGCGATGATACCGCGAGCACGGCCGTCAACAAGAACTACGTCCTCCATTTCGTAACGAGTGTACAATTTAACTGTACCAGCACCTACCTGACGGCTCAAAGCAGAGTATGCGCCCAGCAACAACTGCTGACCAGTCTGACCTTTAGCGTAGAAAGTACGAGAAACCTGTGCACCACCGAAAGAACGGTTAGCCAATGTACCTCCGTATTCGCGTGCGAAAGGAACACCCTGAGCAACGCACTGGTCGATAATGTTATTTGAAACTTCAGCCAGACGGTAAACGTTAGCTTCACGAGCACGGTAGTCACCACCCTTTACAGTATCGTAGAACAGACGGTAAACAGAGTCGCCGTCATTCTGATAATTCTTTGCAGCATTGATACCACCCTGTGCAGCGATAGAGTGCGCACGGCGTGGAGAGTCCTGAATACAGAAGTTAAGTACACGGAAGCCCATTTCGCCCAACGAAGCAGCAGCCGATGCACCAGCCAAACCAGTACCTACCACGATGATATCCAAACGACGTTTGTTGGCCGGGTTAACCAGTTTCTGGTGAGCTTTATAGTTCGTCCATTTTTCCGCTACCGGTCCTTCAGGAATTCTTGAATCGATTATTTTAGTCATAATGTTTTTTCAATTTAAATCAAAGTTACACTTTTCAATTAGCAATTAGCAGCAAGCTCCGGCAAGGCAAAAGCTCTTTACGAAGAAGGCTACAGCTACCAGGGCAAAGCCTAACACGATGATAGTAGCATAGATGTTTGAAACACATTTCCAACGGTTAATCCAGAGAGTGTTGTTCCAACCCAAAGTCTGCATTGCACTCCAGAATCCGTGAGTCAAGTGGAACCACAAAGCTGCCAACCATACCAAGTACAGTACGAAGTATACCGGGCAAGAGAAAGTCTGCATGATATAGCCATAACCGTCGGCTGCATGAAGACCTCCCATCATCGGACGACCGATGATTTCGGCAAACTGCATTTTGTACCAGAAATTGAAGAAGTGAAGAGCCAAGCCCAAAATAACGATGACACCCAGAGCCAACATGTTCTGTGAAGCCCATTCTACGTTTTTAGGTCTAGCGTTTACTGCATAGCGTTCGTTACCGCGTGCTGCACGGTTCTGCATGGTCAACCAGAATGCATAGATGATGTGAATTACGAACAACGCAGCCAAACCTACAGTTGCAACCAGTGCATACCAGTTGGCTCCCAAGAATTCACAAACCAGGTTGTAACCATGTGCCGAGAACAACGCGACAAGGTTCATCGCCATGTGAAATGTCAGAAACAGGACAAGGGCGATACCTGTTACACTCATCACCACTTTCCTTCCAATAGATGAATTACTTAACCACATAAATGATTGAATTTAAATTATTTAATTGTTAGAAATAAAATTCGGAACAACAGGTGCCTAAACACTTCGCAAAATTAGATGTTTTATCGAGATAATACAAACTATTACGGAAATAATTCTTTATTTTATCTCCGTAATAAAAAACGTATTACGCAATCGTTGCTTTCTTCTCTATAATAGTATTTTGTCATGATTAAACACCTTTAAAAAGCTTGCGGAAGTTAATTTATTTAACATCACACTTACTCCGCAGAGTCACCTCTCACGGAAAGGTTCCGCTTGTTTAACAATCACACCTTGCGCTTCCTTTTCTAAATAATAGATTCCCGGTGCTTCTGGCGTAAATAATGTTCCCTCAATATCTAAAGGTAAAACATTGTATGCGGCAACCCAATAACCGCTGCCCGCAGCCGCTGTTTTTATCACTTGTGCCGACGAGTCGTTTCTTATTACCTTTATACTATTAACATCGAATCTTGCTATTTTATCTTTGTCGCTGGCTGGAAAAACGATATAACAATACGACTCACTTTTAGGACTTACGCCATGACTAATATGTAATGCCATGACTTCACCTTCTATATTTACCAAACGATACATTTTCATAAAATCGCCCCAACGCCCGATGCGCCTTTCAACCTGTGCCTTACAAGTGTCTTCTCCTAGAACTATGTATCCAGTACGATCATGGAAAAAGCGCAAGTCTTTCTGATGAAAAGTCTCAGTTCCTTCTATATCCGTCCATCCTCTTTTACTTAGAACCGATAGTTTGCCGTTACGTATCCGTTGGTCAATGGAAGTCGTCACATTCAAAGTCGAGTCAGACTGTATGCCGGCGCCCAAACAGAATACATAATCGTCGGTAAACAGCCATGACTTATAGGCGGTAAGCCCATCGCGTTTCAGTTCCATAGCAGTCATACCGCAGTTTCCTTTGCTCAGTCCTCCTACTTTATAGCTTTTATTACCTGTCATAATGCCTTTAGACAGTGGTATAGGCCATGAATCTTCATAAGATGTTATGCCAGGAATCTTACGCCAGTCCCAAAATGGGAATACATTAAGATACTCATCACCTTTAATATAATAATAAGTTGCCCCATCGGCCATGTAATATCCTTTTAGATTATCTTCGTTTACGAGTTCTGTTCCTATCACCCTGGTAGAAGCCATTTTTACCGAAGCCATCCAGTCTTTGCTACGATGTATTGTGTAATCAGAATCATAGAAGTGTTTTTGCCCTATCAAATCATTGCCCGATTTAGAAAAACCGCCAATACCCAAATCGGCAGCCGCAAAAGCCGTACTGTATGCCTTATGGATTTGTGCATTATGAAATAGCTGCCTGTCCAAAGAACTAACATCCATATACCGATGCCATATAATCCACCGATAGCCTTTTTCAATTAATGAAGTCAGGATATTCATTTGAGTTTCTTGAAACTCATAATCCGTATTCTTAAACAAATGGCAGAAAAAGCTCATGCCCGAGACAAAAGACAATCCGTAGTTGCCAAACTGCTGTTGAGGGCCATGCTGATGAAAGCTCCAGTCGCTTTTTATCCCTTCTTTCTGTCCAAGTACAATCTCGGACACTATTACATCTCGCGCCTCTTTTACCAAAGCCTCATCGTTTTGCAACAAAGCCCTTATTAACACATTGCCCGCTAACCAGACTTTATTCTGACCGGTCATCCCGAATTTCGCATTCTGCATTACCTCAATTGCCGCCGTTTTTTCGGAATCAGCCAACTGATTTTCAAACAATATAAAAGCTGGTCCCAATGTTTTGGGCACACCGATTTGATTATACCACCAATTCAAGCATTTAGGCTTATTGGTAAACCAATACGAAAGAGCGTCGTGAATAGCTTTTTCTATAACTTTCGACTCATGATATTCCGTACTCGTAGAATAATACAACTTTGCCAATTCCAGAATACGCTCAGCATGCTGTTTAGGTTCCCATCCCGACCGCTTGGTATCTGCATAATTGATATCCGACCAACTTCCATCTTCCTTTTGCAGTTTCAGATACGCCTTTATCTTCACCAAGTCGAAAGGATATTTCTGATGCAGCTCTACTACAGCCTGATCAGAAACCTCCGTCTCTGGCGCTATCTTTATAAAATCGACCAACAACGAATCAGATTCATTTGCAGGGGATATTAACATTGACCTGTAATTGTCCTTAATCCGTTTTATATTTTCTTGACCAAAAGCCTTAGACGTACAAACCACAAACAGCAAGACGCATCCTACAAGCAACCTAATAAATACATTTTTAACCATATTACGTTTTTAATATTAAATATCAGAGCCCAATTACCTCAAAGCACATTCTCCTTTCTCTCAATAAGCGGTTTTAAAGAAGCGGAGGGAAAGCTATAAAATAAAAGCGAATCTTTTTCCATTTCCGCAAATCGAAATACTGAAAAAAAAATTCGCTTTCATTATCATGTTGTCTAACGGTCGAAATCCGCCCAATTAGTAAGGCGCATATCACCTTGTTTTATAAACACCTGATGCATTCCCAGTGCTGCCGACAAGCTATGACAAGTCTGCCCCTTAGTCGATATTTTCAAATAATCCCATAGCAACTGACGGTAGTCGGGATGAGCACAGTTCTCTATAACTGACTGCGCGCGTTCCATCGGGCTCTTACCACGCAAATCGGCTATACCCTGCTCGGTAATAATAACGTTTACAGAGTGTTCGCTATGGTCGAGATGCGAAACCATCGGAACTATTGAGCTTATACAGCCATTCTTTGCGGTAGAAGGACAAGAGAAGATGGAGATGTAAGCGCTACGCGTAAAGTCGCCCGAACCACCGATACCGTTCATCATCTTGGTTCCGCAGATATGAGTAGAGTTCACATTTCCGTATATATCGGCTTCGATAGCAGTGTTCATCGAAATCACACCGATTCTACGTACTACTTCCGGACAGTTGGATATTTCCGACGGACGAAGCACCAGCTTATGACGGAAGAAGTCCATATTATCGTATATATCTTGCAAGCAATCGTTGGTAACGGTAAGCGAGCATGTACTACCGAATTTGATGCGACCTTCTTTAAGCAGCTTTATCACTGAATTCTGAATTACCTCGGTATACATTTCGAACGGCGGTATGCTTTGGTCACGGCCCAACGCACTAAGTACTGCGTTCGCAATATTACCTACGCCCGACTGTAACGGAAGGAATGTGCTAGGGATGATGCCCTTGCGCAAATCGGAAGCTAAGAAATCGGCTACATTCTGTCCTATCTTATCTGTAACAGGGTCGGGTTCTGTAAATCCGCGAGCCTCATCCGGAAGGTTGACTTCTACCACCCCCACTATCTTCGACGGATCAACTTGTATATACGATAAGCCGATACGGTCTTCCGGACGTACAATAGGCACCGGACGACGATAAGGCGGACGCTCCAATTCATATAAGTCGTGAATACCTATCATACGCTTACTATGCGCCGCATTAAGTTCAACGATAATTCTGTCGGCCAGACGAGCTATAGTAGGCGAAATACCAACACCAGCGGTAAGGAAAATACGTCCATCGTCTGTTATCTCGCACGCCTCTATAATAGCGGTAGTAACATGACCTAGGAAACCCGAGCGCAATCGCTGTGCCACCTGCGAAAGATGGATATCCGTATAATTAATTTCACCGTTGTTTACCGCTTTTCGGAAATCGGAATTAGTAGTATAAGGAGCGCGGAAATCGATGGCCTTTACCTTAGAAAGAACGCCGTCGCACGAATCTCCAGTAGAAGCACCGGTAATGATACCTATCTTAAAAGGTTCCCCTTTAGAATGTTTCTCTTCTGCTATTTTAGCCAATGCCGCAGTAACAGATTTCGGGCTACCTGCCGGAGTAAAGCCACTAAGCGCTATAATCTCACCATTATTGATAAGACTAGCAGCTTCGGCGGCTGTCATAAAAGTATAATTCATGGTATTAAGGTTGATTAGTTAATAAGTAATGTGTAGTATCAGATACCGAAATCAATATTTCCGGTTGAATATTTCAGAATATATAAAAGCGCGTCTTGCCTCTTCTGGAGAACGCAAAGATACACGTGTACTATGAGATGGTTTCTCCACCTCTATAGGTTCTTTCTTAGGACCCGCGCTTACTGCACTTCGCACTCCTTCCGCTTCGGGTTTGAAAGAATATTCTCTGCGCTCTTTCTTTTTCTTAGACTTAACCTTCTTTTCGGGAGTAGGAACAGGAATAGCATCTATCACCACCTGACGCAAATCAAATGGTTTAGGAATAGACGTTACGCCTTTCCCCATCGGATTGAAAGGAGGCTGAACAGACCGTTTTTTCTGCACGGGCTTTTTCTTTTCCTTTTTTTTCTTCTCGGCAAAAGTCTGCCATAAGCCTAAAGACATGAACAGTATAAATGCAAGTATTCCAAATATATCTTCCATAATAAATCTTGCTGTAAAGTATAACATTAAAGACATGAATAGTATAAATGCAAGTATTCCAAATATATCTTCCATAATAAGTCCTGCTGTAAAGTATAACATCAAAGATACTAATAAATATTACATAACATGGATTTTAGCCAAGAATCACATATCTTTGCGCACAAATTTATCAATTAATAACATTATGACAAATCTGACTGCGGAAGCGGACTTTAAATCCGCGACCAATCAAGAAAACAAAAAGCTGTTTATCGAAACTTATGGATGCCAAATGAACGTGGCCGACAGCGAAGTTATTGCCTCTATCATGCAGATGGCAGGTTATTCTACATGCGAAACTTTGGAAGAAGCCGACGCTGTATTCATGAACACTTGTTCTATCAGAGACAACGCCGAACAGAAGATCTTCAACAGACTGGAGTTCTTCCATTCTTTGCGTAAGAAACGCAAACATCTTATAGTAGGTGTTTTAGGATGTATGGCAGAGCGAGTAAAGAACGACCTTATAGAAAACCATCATGTAGATTTGGTGGCAGGTCCCGACTCTTATCTTACTCTTCCCGACCTTATCGCATCGGTAGAAACCGGAAATAAGGCTATCAATGTAGAGCTGTCTACTACAGAGACTTACCGCGATGTTATCCCATCACGTATCTGCGGAAACCACATTTCAGGATTCGTTTCTATCATGCGTGGATGCAACAACTTCTGCCACTACTGCATTGTTCCTTATACTCGCGGACGAGAAAGAAGTCGCGACGTAGAAAGCATTTTGAACGAAGTACTCGACCTTAAGCAAAAAGGTTATAAAGAAGTGACCTTGCTTGGACAGAATGTAAACTCCTACCGCTTTGAGCGAGACGGACAGACTGTAACCTTCCCTATGTTGCTTCGCACCGTGGCGGAGGCCGTTCCCGAAATGCGCGTTCGCTTCACTACTTCGCATCCTAAAGACATGAGCGATGAGACTCTGCACGTTATAGCGGAAGTGCCCAACGTATGCAAGCACATTCACCTGCCAGTACAAAGCGGAAGCTCACGCATCCTGAAGCTGATGAACAGAAAGTATACTCGCGAATGGTATTTGGAAAGAGTAGACGCTATACGTCGCATCATCCCCGACTGCGGATTAAGCACAGATATATTCTCTGGCTATCATTCGGAAACCGAAGAAGATCATCAGATGAGTCTCTCGCTGATGCGCGAATGCCAATATGATTCAGCCTTTATGTTTAAGTACTCAGAACGTCCGGGCACATACGCATCGAAACATCTGCCCGACGATATCTCTGAAGAAGTAAAGATCAGACGCTTGAACGAAATGATAGAACTGCAGAACCAGCTATCAGCCGAAAGCAATGCCAAAGATGTAGGAAAGACTTTCCAAGTGTTGGTAGAAGGAGTTTCAAAACGTTCAAAAGAACAGCTGTTTGGCCGTACCGAGCAAAACAAAGTGGTGGTATTCGACAGAGGCACACACCGTATTGGCGACTTCGTTAATGTTAGAATTACAGAATCCAGCTCGGCAACATTAAAAGGCGTGGAAGTAATTGATTGAACAATAGTGATAGAAAATAGCTAATATTTTCATTGGATATTCACTTTATGATAGTATTTTTGCACGCAAACAGCTATGAATTAAACATCTAATTAAATTCTAACTTATATAACACTTAAAAGCAAAGAGCAATGATAAAAAGATTCACGCTTGGTTTATTGTTGATGGTCATTTCTTGCCTGTCGGTAGTTGCACAGATGCAAGACCCAGTACATTTCAAGACCGAATGGAAGAGCATTTCGGCCAACGAGGCTGAAATTATATTCAGTGCTACCATCGACCCTGGATGGCATGTTTACTCTACCGACTTGGGCGACGGCGGACCTACGCAAGCCACCATCAACATCGATAAGATAAGCGGGGCTGCACTTGACGGTAAGTTGAAGCCGGGCTCTAATGAAATAAAGAAGATAGACCCCATCTTCGAAATGGAAGTTAAGTTCTTCGAAAAGACTGCCAAGTTCACTCAGAAAGTAAAACTTACCGGAGGCAAATATAGCGTCAGCGGTTACTTGGAATACGGTGCTTGCAATGACGAGAACTGTCTTCCTCCTACTTCTGTAGATTTCACTTTCAGCGGAGAAGTTCCTGCACAGGCTAAAGCCGCAGATACCAAAGAAAAAGAAGCTCCCAAAAAAGAAGACGCTCCCGTTGAAGCTGTAGCAAAAGCCGATACTACTGTTGAAGCTCCCGCTGCTACAGATTCTACAGCTACCGAAACCACACTGCAAGGAACAACTAATTACTGGACTCCGGTAATCAGCGAACTAAGCAGTTACGGTGAAGGAACAAACGAGGAATCTCACTCATGGATATATATCTTCTTCACCGGCCTCATCGGCGGACTCTTGGCCTTGTTCACTCCGTGTGTTTGGCCTATCATCCCGATGACAGTAAGCTTCTTCTTGAAGCGTACCAAGGATAAGAAGAAAGGCATACGCGACGCTTGGACATACGGTGCCTCTATCGTAGTGATATATGTCACCTTAGGATTGGCTATCACACTAATCTTCGGTGCCAGCGCATTGAACGCATTGTCTACAAACGCTATCTTCAACATCTTGTTCTGCTTAATGCTGGTAGTATTCGCCGCTTCTTTCTTCGGAGCGTTCGAGATTACATTGCCTTCTAAATGGAGTAACGCGGTAGACAGCAAGGCTGAAGCTACAACCGGCTTGCTTAGTATATTCTTGATGGCATTCACCCTTTCGTTGGTTTCTTTCTCTTGCACCGGACCTATCATAGGTTTCTTGCTGGTAGAAGTTTCAACTTCGGGTAGTGTGGTAGCTCCTGCTATCGGAATGTTAGGATTCGCCATCGCTCTTGCTTTGCCTTTCACTCTGTTCGCAATGTTCCCGTCATGGCTGAAGTCAATGCCTAAGTCGGGCGGATGGATGAATGTTATTAAAGTGTCATTAGGATTCCTTGAATTAGCATTCGCCTTGAAGTTCCTCTCTGTAGCCGACTTGGCATACGGATGGAGAATCCTCGACCGCGAAACATTCTTGGCTTTATGGATTGTAATCTTCAGCTTGCTGGGTATGTATTTGTTGGGCAAAATCAAGTTCCCGCACGATGACGACAATACTAAGGTAGGAGTAGGACGCTTCTTCCTGGCTTTGTTCTCATTGGCATTTGCAGTATACATGATTCCTGGATTGTGGGGAGCACCGCTTAAAGCTGTCAGCGCATTCGCGCCTCCTATGCAGACTCAAGACTTCAACCTCTACAAGAATGAAGTTCACGCTAAGTTCAATGATTTCGATGCCGGTATGGAATATGCACGCCAGAACCATAAGCCTGTCATGATTGACTTTACAGGATACGGATGCGTAAACTGCCGTAAGATGGAGTTGGCCGTATGGACAGACCCGCAAATCAGTCAGATTATGAACGACGACTATGTATTGATAACACTGTACGTAGACGAAAAGACTAGTCTGCCAGAACCTATCAAGATTACAGAAAACGGCAAGGAACGTACTCTGCGCACTATTGGCGATAAATGGAGCTACTTGCAGCGCTCTAAGTTCGGAGCCAACGCACAGCCATTCTATGTATTGCTCGACAATGAGGGCAAGCCGCTTAACTCTTCATATTCATACGATGAAGACATAGCTAAATACAAAGATTTCTTGCAGACCGGATTGAAGAATTACAAGAAATAATATATCATCCTAGTAAAATACGGGGTGTGAAAGCATTGCTTCAAGCAAGCGGCTTTCGCACCCCGTATTTTTATCTCTCCTCTTACAATACTCATTCGTGTTAAAGATATTTAATGAATAGTCTTATATAACCGATTTGTTTGTTATTTTGCAGCAAATTAGGGAATAAAGTGAATATACTCAAAATAGATACATGTCCGCTTTGCGGCAAAAACCACTTCGAAAAGGTACTATCGTGCACAGACCATTACGCTACCGGTGAATCGTTCGACATTTACCGATGCAAAGACTGTGGATTTATGTTTACCAGAAACGTGCCCGACGAAGCCGAAATAGGAAAGTATTACGAGTCGCCCGACTATGTTTCGCATACCGATACAAACAAAGGTCTGGCATTTCACCTCTATCACTACGTTCGTCGCTATATGCTGCGTCGTAAATCACAACTCATTAAACGTGGATGCGGCTTAAGCCGTGGACGATTGCTCGATATAGGCACAGGCACAGGCTATTTCAGCCACTATATGCAATCGTGCGGCTGGAAAGTATCGGCTATCGAAAAAAGTCCGCAGGCACGAGAGTTCGCGAAAAAACGTTTCGGACTAGAAGTGATGCCTTCCGAAGCACTGTTTACCCTGCCAGCAGACAGTTTCGACGTAATAACCCTATGGCACGTAATGGAACATCTGCAAAACCTGAACGAAGTATGGGAGAAGCTGTACAGCACATTAGCCGACAGAGGTGCACTGATAATAGCCGTACCAAACCCCAGCTCTTTCGACGCATCTTACTATAAGGAGAACTGGGCGGCATACGATGTACCTCGCCATCTGTGGCACTTCACCCCATCGACCATACAACAAATGGGAGCCAAACACGGATTTGTTTTGGTAGAGCATCACCCTATGCCTTTCGACGCATTTTATGTGTCGTGGCTTTCAGAGAAATATAAAAAATCATCCTTGCCATTCATAAAAGGTATGTGGAAAGGACTGGAAGCCGGAATAGCTTCGCTCACAAAGAAAGAGAGAAGCAGTTCCATGATTTATATCTTCAGAAAGAAACAATAAACGGAGATCTTTTAAGATACATACAGTATAGCCATGAGTAAAAAAGCAGGGTCTTTCTTTAATATGCAGTTCATCACTTCAAGCATCAGCACCACGTTGGTATTGCTGCTCTTGGGCTTGGTAGTGTTTTTTGTCTTGTCGGCAAACAATCTTTCCGTATACGTAAGAGAAAACATCGCGTTTTCTATCCAACTGAGTGACGACATGAAAGAACCGGCAATTATAGAATTTCAAAAAAAGCTCAACAAAGAGCCGTTCGTAAAACAGACAACTTATATATCGAAAGAACAAGCTCTGAAAGAGCACCGCGAAGCTATGGGGACAGACCCTGCCGAATTCTTAGGATATAACCCGTTCAACGCATCTATCGAAGTTAAGCTGAATGCCGATTATGCCAATTCAGACAGCATAGCATGGATAAAAGACGCTATCTTATCTAACAAGCATATTCTGGATGTTGACTATCCGCAAGACTTGCTCGACTCCGTTAATAACAATATCCGAAAAATTAGCTTCGCTTTATTAAGTCTTGCCGCTCTGCTTACGCTCATTTCGTTTGCATTGATAAACAACACTATACAACTTACCATCTACTCGCAACGCTTTCTTATACACACCATGAAACTGGTAGGGGCAAGTTGGACGTTCATACGCCGCCCGTTCATAGCGCGAAACGTATGGATAGGCATATTAGCGGCTACAATGGCCAATGCCGTATTAATAGGCATGGCATACGCCCTTGTAAACTATCAGCCAGACATAATTACCGTAGCTACCCCTAAGGTAATGCTTATCGTAATGGCGGCAGTATTCGTGTTCGGAGTAACCATCACCACACTCTGCGCTTTCATCTCTATCAACAAATATCTGCATATGAAAGCCGGAGAACTTTATTATATATAACAATTCATCAACCAAAAAACGCAATATGGATAAAAGAAACTTTGCATTCGATAAAACAAACTTCATCTTGCTGGGAGCAGGCATGATAGTTATCATCATCGGCTTCTTGCTCATGACAGGCCCCGGCTCTACAGAAACAACGTTCGAACCGGATATTTTCAGCGTACGCCGTATCAGAGTAGCTCCGGTGGTATGCTTCTTTGGCTTCATATTTATGATTTACGGTATACTGAGAAAGCCCAAGACTATTGACGAAACGAAATAATCTAATTTATAACATATAAATATCACAAGCATGACTTGGTTTGAAGCACTTATACTTGGATTGATTCAAGGTTTAACCGAATATTTGCCGGTAAGTAGTAGCGGACATTTAGCCATCGGATCGGCATTGTTCGGCATTGAGGGAGAAGAAAACTTGGCTTTTACTATCATAGTTCACGTAGCCACAGTACTCAGTACATTGGTTATCCTCTGGAAAGAGATAGAATGGATTTTCAAAGGTCTGTTTAAGTTCCAAATGAACGATGAGACTCGATACGTTATCAACATCATCGTATCTATGATTCCTATCGGCATTGTAGGAGTATTCTTTAAAGATAAGGTAGAAGCCATCTTCGGTTCTGGCTTACTGGTTGTAGGCTGCTGTCTGTTGGTTACAGCTTTACTGTTGTCTTTTTCTTACTACTACAAACCTCGTCAGAAAGAGAAAATCTCGCTGAAAGACGCTTTCATTATCGGACTGTCGCAGGCATGCGCCGTTCTTCCCGGTCTTTCACGCTCGGGCACAACCATCGCTACCGGATTGTTGCTGGGCAACAGCAAAGAGAAACTTGCACAGTTCTCATTCCTGATGGTAATACCTCCTATCTTGGGCGAAGCGTTGCTTGATGCCATCAAGATGATGAAAGGCGAAGACATTGCAGGCGACATACCTGCCATATCACTGATTGTAGGCTTCCTTGCCGCCTTCGTTTCGGGCTGCGTAGCTTGTAAATGGATGATTAACATCGTGAAAAAAGGCAAGCTTATCTATTTTGCCATCTACTGCGCTATAGCCGGAGCCGTTACATTGGCTATCAGCTTACTGAATTAATACACAGAAGAAAGCATATTAAATGAATTTTAAAGAAGGAGAAGTATTGTACTTCGACAAGCCCTTACGATGGACATCGTTTGCTCTTGTCAATAAAATAAGATACCACATCAGCCGAAAGCTGAAAGTGAAGAAGATAAAAGTGGGACATGCCGGAACACTCGACCCGCTGGCAACCGGAGTGATGATAATCTGTACCGGAAAAGCCACCAAAAGAATTGAGGAATTCCAGTACCACACAAAAGAGTATATCGCAACTATACAACTTGGAGCGACAACTCCGTCGTACGACCTTGAAAAGGAGATAGACGCTACATATCCTACCGAGCACATTACACGTGAGATGGTAGAAGAAACACTGAAAACGTTTATTGGTACCATCGAACAGATACCGCCAGCTTTCTCGGCATGCAAGGTGGACGGAAAGCGAGCATACGAAATGGCACGCAGCGGCGACGAAGTGACGCTGAAGCCAAAGACATTGGTCATAGACGAAATAGAATTACTTGAGTGCGACCTTACGAAGATGGAGATAAAAATCAGAGTGGTATGCAGCAAAGGCACCTATATCCGCGCCTTGGCACGCGACATCGGCGAAGCCTTGAATAGCGGAGCGCATCTTACCGGCCTCATCCGTACACGGGTAGGCGAAATAAAACTGGAAGACTGCATGAAAGTAGACGATTTCGAGTCGTGGCTCGAACAACAGGAAATTGAAATAACAAACGAATAAGATAAAGGATAAATAACATGAAACTGTCACAATTCAAATTCAAATTGCCGGAAGAAAAAATCGCTTTGTACCCGGCAAAGTATAGAGATGAATCACGCTTGATGGTGCTTCACAAAGCTACCGGACAGATAGAACACGTGATGTTTAAAGACATTTTGAACTACTTCGACGACAAGGACATATTTATCTTTAACGATACAAAAGTATTTCCGGCCCGTCTGTATGGTAACAAGGAAAAGACTGGTGCTCGCATCGAAGTATTCCTCCTGCGCGAACTGAACGAAGAGCTTCGCTTGTGGGATGTATTGGTAGACCCTGCACGTAAAATACGTATCGGTAACAAACTCTATTTCGGCGACGACGACTCGATGGTAGCCGAAGTTATAGACAACACTACTTCGCGCGGACGTACGCTGCGATTCCTTTACGACGGTCCGCACGATGAGTTCAAGAAAGCGCTCTATGCGCTTGGCGAACCTCCATTGCCACCGTTCATCCACCGTGCTGCCGAGCCTATCGACGTAGAACGCTTCCAGACTATCTACGCAAAGAACGAAGGAGCGGTAACTGTGCCGGCTGCCGGATTGCACTTCAGCCGTGAATTGATGAAGCGTATGGAAATTAAAGGCGTTGACTTCTCTTTCATTACTATGCACTGTGGTTTGGGCGGATTCAGAGATATCGATGTAGAAGATCTTACCAAGCATAAAATGGATTCTGAACAGATGTTCGTAACTGCCGAAGCTTGCGAAAAGGTAAACAAGGCTAAGGCCGAAGGCCACAAGGTATGTGCGGTAGGCACCAGCGTAATGCGTGCTATAGAAACTGCGGTAGGAGCCGACGGCAACCTGAAAGAATTCGAAGGATGGACTAACAAGTTTATCTTCCCTCCATACGAATTCTCTTTGCCCGATGCCATGATAAGCAATTTCCACATGCCGCTGTCTACCATGCTGATGCTGGTATGTTCATACGGAGGATATGAGTTCGTTATGGACGCTTATCAGACTGCACTGAAAGAAGATTATCGTTTCGGTACTTATGGCGATGCCATGCTGATACTCGAAAAATAAGACTTGAAAACACTATATATGTCTAAAGTCTATTTAGGTTTAGGAACTAATTTAGGCAACAAGGAAGAGAATCTCCATGCTGCCGTGCAATTGATAGAAAAGCAGATAGGGAAGGTAATTTCCCTATCTGCTTTTTATGCTACTGCCCCGTGGGGGTTCCACTCTGATAATACGTTTCTTAATGCAGCCGCATGTGTAGAGACCACACTGTCTCCGGAAGATGTTCTGACATCTACGCAGCAGATAGAACGCGATATGGGACGAACAAAGAAATCGGCTGGAGGTGTTTACTCAGACCGCCTCATCGATATCGATATTCTGCTATACGATGATTTGTGCATGTCGCTTCCTAATCTGGTAGTTCCGCATCCGCTGATGCACCAACGCGATTTTGTAATGCGTCCGCTGGCAGAAATCGCTCCCGATTTAATGCACCCTACTCTGCACAAGACTATTAAAGAATTAGCTGCATCGTTAGGATTGCAGTCTTTTACAATGAAAAAACACAAGTTATAGAAAACTATTAACAAAGTCGTCTTACTTCGAACGATACGCACGTTCACATCGGTCGATACGAACGCTCACACCGACCGATACGAACCCTCACATCGGTCGAAGTAAGACAACTTTAATGCAATGAAGCCCGGACATCGCAAAGACATCCGGGCTTTAGTTGTTATAATAATACCTTTCCGGTATTATTCAATCTTCATCATTTTTTCTTATCCCACCAGATTCTACCTTCGGTCTTGTCATAACCGCTACCGTAATCAGCGTCCTCACACAAAGCCTTCACAGCTTCGGTGTAGTTCTGCATGTTTTCGGTATTAGGAGTAGACAACGAGTTACGACGAGGAATAACCAAGTCCGATCCGGCGTTCTTGATTTCCTCCAAGAAAGCGATACCACCTTCCGGATTAGGCTGCGCTTTGAATGCCGGCAAACCTGTACGTTTCCAAGTAGCCCACATTTCTTCAGGCTGCATATAGAGGTTAATCCACTGCTGAGAAATAATCTTCTCAAGCGTAGCAGTCTGGAATTCCGGACGAGCCAAATAAGTTTCTATCTTAGCCTCTGTAATAGGATTATAGTTAGGAGCAGTTTCTGCCACCTGAGCTACTACATACATGTTTGTAGCCCATGTCATATATTGCTCTAACGAAGCCTTTATACCTTCACGATACCATGCCGTAGCATTCTTGCCTGCTACAGAAGCGCCTTTCTTGATTGCGATTTCGGCCAACATGAAGCAAGTTTCCGGATATGTCAATATCGGAGTAAAGCAGTCAATCTTATCTTGATTTACTTCATAATCTACAGATTCAATGGCACGTGCCGGCATATTGCTGTTACCGTTACTACCGCCGTTCTTTACGAAATAACGGCTCTCTACCTGTGAGTTTGCACGAACTTCAACATTAGCTTCTGTGTTATCTTCCTTATGATATTGGAATGTAAGGTATGCATCGTCAGAATATTTACTTGACGCACTGTCTGGATTTGCCGACATACCTACATAACGTTCTGCAAACTTCTTAAAGTCGGCAGCGTCTTTCCAATTAGGATATTCCTTCGCGAACTTGGCAAATTCAGTGTCGTTTGTAGTATTGTTGTTTCCATCACCAAATCCGTTACGACGAACCAAAACCGGCAGACGCGGGTCATCATAAGCCTTCAAATAGTTCACGAATGCGCGAGATGCACAGTAACCGCTTGTAATGCTCTGTATATCATCCACATTGTTATTATAATCATTAGGATGATAATAGATGCACGATTCTTCATTGTTGCTGATAATGTTATCGGCAGAAGTAAGAACTTCGTTGATTACACTGTTATAGAAATCAGCGTCGGCCAATTCAAGACGTTGAGCCATCTTTACACGCAAAGTATTACCGAACTTAATCCATTTGGCTACATCACCTTCATAGAAGAAGTCGTTATTACCAAGCGCATACTGATTATCGTCGGATGCTTTCAGTGCTTCTACAGCTGCTTTTACCTCTGCGTCTATCTTCTTATACATCGGTGTTCCGTCTATAGACTTCTGATACAAGTCGTATCTCGGAGTACGTATTCCTTCAGACTGTGCCTTGAAAGCTTCAGTAAGTGGAGCGGCACCATAAGTATCGAGCACAAGCCACTGTTCATAGTTCAGCAAGATTTTAGCGATAGAAGCTACGTCTCTATAACGTTCTGGCTCTCTCTGCAATGGAATAACATTGTTTATCAGATAATTCAATCGCAATCCAAAGCCTCCGTAGCCATCTCCATTGGTTGAATAATAGAATGAGTATGTGTAAATGCCCGGCTCCGTACGAGTTGTTTTAGACGGAGTGATGTAATATCCGTCGCTCGGTCCGCCCGATGACACCAAATACTGCATATAAACCATAGTGCCACTATACTTAGCGGTAAGATGCGAACGGCTGCAATTGTTAAAGTTCTGAGTTGCACCGGTAAATGCACTACGAGGATCTACGCTACCCAATGATTCCGGATTGGTATTCAGCTCCTGGAAATTATCCAAGCAGCCGGTAAGCATGAACATTGAACAAAGTCCTGCGAATAAGTATTTATATTTCTTCATAATAGTCAAAGTTTAGAATCTAACAGTCAAATTGAAAGCGAATGTACGATAGAAAGGTACACCACCGATATCCATAGGCTGCAACGGGTTATTGCTTGAGATAGAAGCAGGATTCAATCCATCAGTCAACTTGTTGATGATATAGCAGATATTACGTGCAGTAAAGCCCAAACGCAAGTAGTTTGCACCGAACTTATGACAGAACTTTTCTGGTAAACGATAACCTAATGTGATTTCACGCAAGCAGAACCAAGTATTATCCTGAATAGATTCCGGGAAAGCAGGAGCACCCCAACCGTAGTTCCAAGCATACCATGAACCTGTCATTACAGGTATGATATGCTTCTGTGCGATAGCGTCGGCATATGTCATACCGCCTACATCTACCAAATCGCCTGCAGTACCGTCAGAATTCATGACCGGAGCTTTTGCTCCATCAACAAATACAGCATCGAGCATCAAACCATCGTATACGGTCTCACCTTTATAATTGATACGCTTAATACCGCCATATTCTTCGGCACGGCCCTGAAGGGTAGATTTCAATGAACCTGTAGGAATTGCGTATTTCCACATGTTAGAGAAATAGTTTCCACCAAAGCGTCCATCACCTTGTATATAAAGGTCGAAGTCTTTCCAAGAAAGAGAGGTATTCAAGCTCAATGTGAAATCGGGCTCTACCTTACCTAATATCTGACGTTCTGTTACCCCCTGATCATACAATGTTACCGCTTGATACATTGCTACAGCATTGGGGCTACCATACATAGTAGAATAATCAATCAACATCTTTCCGTTACGCGGGTCACCGCTTTCGCCCTGGAATGTCGCAATTGGTGAGTTGTATGATGAATTCAGATAAGATGTCAGCACACCGAACTTACCGCCTTCGTATGCCCAGATTTCAGGAGCGCCATCGTAGCCGCCCATCAGCTGCCATTCTTTTACATTGTCATTGATTTCTTTCACCTTACCGCGGTTAACTGTCAAGTTACCACCGATAGTCCAACGCCAGTCTTTAGTGCGGATAGGAGTTCCTTCTACCTGAAGTTCAATACCTTGGTTCTGAATATTACCGGCATTAATCATCTGAGAGCTTGCGCCTGATTCTTGTACGGCTCCTACACTCATAATCTGATTGTAAGTGTTGGTCTTATAATAAGCGAAGTCAAAGTTCAAACGTTCATCGAAGAAACGCAAGTCGGCACCTAACTCGATAGACTGCTGGATTTCCGGTTTCAAGTCGTTGTTAAACAACTTACCCAAATTCGGATTGGCTGCCAATACAGTATTGCGGTCGGGGGTATAAATAGAGCTCTGACTGAATACGCCGAAACCGTTGCTGGTAGCGTATGCGCTGGTACCCATACCTACACGAGCGATAGAAGCACGCAACTTTCCGAATGAGAACCACTCCGGAAGTTTCTTACGGAATGTATCGGTGAATACCCAAGAAGCATTAGCCGACGGATAGAATACGGTATAATTGTTCTGACCGGTAGTGATATACTTAGGATAAGTAAGAGTAGACAACCAATCGTTACGTCCTGTCAATTCCAAGAATACCTGATCTCTCCAAGACAAGTTAATGATACCTGAAAGACCGAAAGTCTGCTCATTGCGCGGAGTATAAGTGTAACTAGGTTCAATCTTGTTCTTAGAGTTAGAGAAAGAGAATTCGCCCGGAGTTACCAAACCACCGTTGGTAGACTTGCTCCAAGAGTTGCTTTTAGTGTTTCCATAAACTTCGGCAGCTACAATAGCCGAAACGGTGAATTCTTCTTTTCCGATATTAAACTTATTGTCGGTAGACTGCAACATACCTAATACGTTATAGCTTCCCGATGTGCTACCGCTACGACCATAAGCACCTGAGCCAGAAGGACCATAGTTTTCGCCTGTACCGTAGTCTTTATCCATCGAGTCAATGCCATAATAGTTGTAGTTGGCTTTTACACTTGCGCCCAACCACGGAGCTATTTTGGCACGCAATGTCAAGTCGGCCAACATAGACTGCTCACTACGTTCGCGTACGCGAGTGTCACGATTATGTAAATAAGAACGTAAAGTTCCCCATGGGCTTGTTGTTTCTACAGCTTGTGTTTCATGGTCACGATACTGATCGATGTAAGAAGCTACGTCCATATTTCGTGGCAAGTAATAAGCGGTAATCATACCTACGTTATTACTCCAGTCCCAACCACCTTGGCTACCTCCGTTCAAAGCTTTAGAAAATGCGTATTTCACACCCATTTCTACAGAGAATATCTTATTCAGCTCGGTAGTACCCTTGAAAGAGATGTTGTGACGATTGAATTCATTGCGTTTAAACACACCATTATTAGTAGTATAACCATATGACAGACGGAAAGAAGATTTTTCACCGCCACCGCTGATGGCAACGTTGGTAGTACTGTTCAAACCTGTCTGATAGAACTCTTTCCAGTTATCCGGATGAGCAACGAATGCGGTAGATTCTCCATTAGGCATATACTGATTAATGGTACGTCCATCCATTCTAGGTCCCCAGCTTTGAGATGTTTTTTGCAAAGTACCATCGGGCAAAAAATCACCTTGGTATCCATTGTATGTAGCACCGGCACCAAATTCATTCTGCAATTCTACTGGAGACTTATATACATTTGTCCATTCCACAGTTTGGTTAACTTCTATACCCAATCCTTGCTTTCCGTACTTACCACCCTTAGATACGATTACAATAGCACCATTGGCACCACGCGAACCGTAAAGAGCTGTAGCGGCAGCACCTTTCAAAACAGTAACGCTCTCATAATCGGCAGGGTTCAAGTTCTTCAGCTGAGAACCCCAGTCGGTACCCGACAAGTTTCCGGTCAGCGGTTCCTGAATAATCATACCGTCGACAACGAAAATCGGAGAGTTGTTTTTATCAATAGACTTTGCACCACGAATTGTGATAGAAGAAGAAGAAGTAACACCCGACGCACCACCTACGTTAATCTGCACACCTGCAACTTTTCCTTGGAGGGCATTTACCGGGTTTACCGAGTTAGTACGTTCAATTTCTGTAGGGCTTACACGTGTAGTAGCATAACCCACAGATTTAGCTTGCTTAGGCAATCCCAACGCAGTAACGGTAACTTCGCCAAGCATCTTACTATCGTCTTTCAAAGTTACCTTTAAAGGCTGTCCGTTCCATACAACTTCTTCGGTCTTATAGCCGACAAAAGAAATCTGAATGATAGCTCCTTTCTTAACATTCTTCAAAATGAAATCGCCGTCTACTCCTGTAATGGTACCGTTAGTAGTACCCTTTACAACAACAGAAGCTCCGATAACAGTTTCGCCCGTAACATCTTTAACGACACCCTTACAAGCAGAACCAACCTGCTGTGCGGCCTCAACCTCATTAGAGAGGGGGGGGGTAGACACCGCATACATCATTCCACTACTCAGAGCAGAAATGACCAGCAGCCCTACTGATCTGAAATGTTTATTCATAATTTCTCTCTTTTAAATTAATACTCATAACTCCACTATAATGTGAAATTATCATTATTTAATTCTCTATTCTAATAATTCTTTGCGCTTTCAAATATCGTTTTCGCAAACGGTATAGTGCAAACATATATAAAAACTATTAAAAACAAAAGTTAACCGTTAATTTTTTCACCTTATAGACATATTTTTTAATAAAATCGGCAATCTGAACACTTTTCAGCACACTTCTGGAAGCTAATAGTATTTGTAAAAACAACACAGCAGTAATCTCTACTATAAAGCTGACAGAAGAAACATTATCTTATCAATATCGGAATTATACACAATATCGTTTATAATATGATATCATACAATTGATTAATATCAAGTATAAGATGATAAATTCTCTGAATATAAATCCATTTTCCTTTAGCGTTTTATAAATAGGAGTCAAAAAATAATGAGTAAAACAATCATTCATTTTCTCATAGCAACAAGTCTCATAACACATCAATAACCGCTTCATTACGATTGTTAAAATTAGATAAATACAACAATAGGTCATAGTCTTCACTAAATCACTTTTTAGGACATCGTCATCAACGAATACAAAAAGAGCCTTTAACGTGCACAGGGCTTTACCGTTTTTTTAATATATTCGCCCCCAATTAGAAAAAGGAGCGTAGCAAGTGAAAAAGAGAGAAGAAGATATTTTAAGAAAAAATTTCGAGAATTTTTTCAGGGAAAACTACGCCCGCTTCTATTACTACGCCCTACGGTTTATTCCTGAAGAAGAGGCTTGCAAAGACTTGGTAAGCGACACCTTTTCATTCATGTGGGAAAGGATAGAAAACATGCAAATGGATACTGCATTGACTTATATGTATACCCATCTGCAGCGTCTTTGCATAGACTACCTTAGAAAGCAGGAAAGAACAGAAAACAATAAGCAGTCTTATCTATCCGAAGTAAGAAATTGGAACGGTGCGGAAGAACGCGAAAAAGAAGAGCGCATAAAAACAATCATGAGGCTCATAGAGCAAATGCCACCGCAAACACGTTCTATAATGGAGCAATGTTATCTTGAAAAGAAAACCTATCGCGAAGTGGCCTTACTTACCGGATTAACCGAAAGCGGTGTAAGAAAACATATCATGAAAGGACTCAATACGATACGCGAGTATTTTTCCGTCAATTATAAAAAAGGAGAAAAAAACAGTAACTAAATCGGGATTTTGAGCGTAGTAATATACAAGAACAAAACAGTCAACCATGAATCAAGAAAAACAATACAATAATCGGCAGACAGAATGCGAAAAGGAAGATGATATCTTACCCATGGAGCAAGAGCTGACTGCTGATATAGAAGAAGCCCTCTTCCGACTTAAATTCGAAGAGCCATCTGTTGATACCGAATGGAACAAATTTAACCAGCGTAATCAGAAGAAAAACACTGGCATCCGAAAAGGACTATATATATTAAGCGGAATAGCCGCTGCAGCCGTAATCATTATAGCCGTACTTCTGATTGGAAATATGCCATCACACAACAACATGCCCCGTAAAGAAATGGCCGTAATCATAGAGTCTATTCCCGAAAGCGTCTCTGAGGAAGAGACGCAAACTGAACAAGATAAAAATCAAGCGGAGCGTATAGTCCCTACTATAAAGCCGAATATAAAATCAGAAAAGGTAATCTATACACATCAGGTAATTAAAAAGGTGCGCCATAATGTGGTATCCATTCCACGAGGACAGGTGTACAAGCTGACATTAAGCGATGGAACCGAAGTATGGATGAACGCATCGAGCTATCTATCCTTCCCTACCCGATTTACCGGACCACGACGCGAAGTAAAACTGGAAGGAGAGGCTTACTTCAAAGTCGCTCACGACGCAAAGCATCCTTTCATCATCAAGACTAGCGGGATGACAACCGAAGTACTCGGTACAGAATTCAACATCAAAGCCTACTCCGGATCGGAAGCTCACGTAACGTTGGTGCGAGGCTCGGTGAAAGTACATCTTCCGCAAGCCGACCAAGAGGTGCTGCTTACCCCTGGCGATGACATCGCCTATAACGGCACAGACTACACCGTGCAGCAAACCGATATCAGCTATTATACACAATGGATGGAAGGCTATTTCTACTACGACAATGTATCGCTCACCGACGTACTAAAAGACTTAGGACGATGGTATAATGTAACAATAGCCTTAGAGCAAGACTCCTTGCTACTGTCGCAACGCCTCCACTTCGTAGCCGACCGAAACGAAAACATAGACAACGCCATAGAGAATCTGAACCATTACCCGTATCTATCGGTATATAAAGACGGAGATAGAATTAACGTATGCCGCAAGCAAGATTATATATCCGAATAGCATACAATCGGCACTTTAACTTTTCACATTGACACCAAAAAGCATAATTAGCGAAACAAAATCAAAGAAAAATCGTTTTTATAGGGACCATAAAGGAAAGCCTTTCGTAGTAACAATAAAAATATAAATTTTCAATATATTAAGCTTATGAAAGACTTCTTGAATCTTAAGAAACCGTTTCGGGGTTTCTTAATGCTGACATTGATGGTCTATGCGCTAAGTTGCATATTCTGCGCTCAACTATCCGCGCAGAATCTTCAACGCAAGATAGACTTCGCTTGTCAGAACGAACCTATGCCTTCTGTATTAAAAAAGGTGGAACAGGCTTCCGGTCTTAAAGTTCTATTTACCTATAACGAAGTGCAGAACTTTAAAGTAACAGTAAAGCTGTCGCAAAAGACTGTAGACCAAATCATGTCGGCTGTAACTTCACAGCTCCCGCTATCGTATAAAATAGAAAAAGGCTACATCTCTGTCTTTACTACCAAACGCCAAGCTAACCAGAGCATCATCTACGGACGCGTGAAAGATGAATCCGGAGAACCTCTTCCTGGAGTAAGCGTATCGACCGATAATCCTACTATCGGCGGAATAACCGACGCTGCCGGAAACTTCAACATAACAATTCCTAAAGGAAAGAAAGTAAAGGCGGTTACTTTCTCCTTTGTAGGTATGCAAAAAGTCAGTGTTCCATTTAACGGAAAGGCTATCAATATTGCCATGAAAGACGATGCAAAAGCTATCGACGAAGTAGTGGTAACAGGTATTTTCGAACGTAAGAAAGAAGGATTTACCGGATCGGCCAACAGAATGTCGGGCGATGATGTACGAAAGCTTACTTCGGGCAACGTGCTTAACGCTATTCAACTTCTGGACCCGGGCTTCCGTATGGGAGACAATATGATTTCAGGTTCAAACCCTAACTCTGTGCCCGATTTCAATATGCGTGGTCAGTCGAGCATGGGCGACTATTCTACAGACGAAACCGTCATTATGCGTGGTGATATAGACACCCGTCCTAACCAGCCTCTATTCGTACTCGACGGTATAATAGATGTAGGCGTTACAAAAATCATCGACCTCGACCCGGCACAAATAGAAAGCATTACCTTGCTGAAAGATGCTGCCGCAATGTCTATCTACGGATCGGAAGCATCGAACGGTGTAGTTGTAGTAGAAACAAAAGCACCGGCTGCCGGAAAACTTAGAGTGACTTATAACGGTAACTACAAAATTGAATATCCTGACCTTACCGACTACGACCTTCTTAATTCGGCAGAAAAGCTTGAGTTAGAAAAACGTGCCGGATATTACGACCCGATAGGCAGTACCGAAAATCAAGTGAACCGATACAATTCTTACCGCTGGAAACTACTTGAAATAGAGCGCGGGGTAAATACATACTGGTTGTCTCAGCCGGTAGAAACCGTATTTGCACAACGCCACGGTATCAACCTTGAAGGAGGAAACGAATCATTACGCTACAAACTGTATGCAGGCGTAAACGACGCTCCCGGTGTGATGAAACAAACAGGCGTATACGGAAAGAGCGCCAGTCTTGATATACGCTACCGCTATAAAGGATTACTCATCAGCAACATCGCTTACGTAGACTACACCAAATCTGACAGAACATCGCCTTATGGTACTTTCGATGAATATACGCTGCTGAACCCTTACTATAGAATTACCGACAGCAACGGACAGATTAAGCAATACCTTGAACAGTCTACCGTATCGAGCGACCACAAAACCAGTGCCGGTATGACTGTAGGTAATCCGATGTATAATACACAGTATAACTCACTCGACAGAAACATCGCATTCGAAATACGCGACGCTTTCAGAGCAGAATATACCCCTATTCCTAACCTGCGCTTGGCAATGGACTTCACCATAAGCCGCAGTACAGCCGACCTTGACGTGTTTAAATCGGCCAACCATACCGATTTCATCACCGTAAGCGACCTTAATAAAAAAGGCTCTTACCGATGGACAAACAGCACATCGAACAGCTACGACTTGGCATTCACCGCAAGCTATAATAAGGTGTGGAACAACAAACATGTATTATCGGCATACGGACGATATAACGTCAAAGAGAAGAAAAGCCACAGTGCCGGAGCATACGCTACCGGATTCCCTAACGATAACATGGACGAAATCTATCTGGGAGCCGCCGTACAGAATGTAACCGGAAGCGAAAGCACAAGCCGCGCCTTCGGCGGTGTAGCGACATTAAGCTATACTTACGACCAGCGTTATGCAGCCGATTTCAATATCCGTATGGATGCTTCTTCTGAATTTGGTAGAAACAACCGCTATGCTCCGTTCTGGTCGGGCGGTGTACGCTGGAATATCGACAAAGAGAAGTTCGTAAAGAAATGGAAGCTGTTCGATGAATTGATTTTCCGTTCTACATACGGTATCACAGGTACGCAAGGATTCTCGCCATACCAAGCCCTACAGATGTACACCTATTCTAATTCGATGCGAATCTATCAAAGCTCGGACGTGGTAGGTACACTACTCTACGGAATGGGTAACCCCGACTTGAAATGGCAGACTACCAAAGCGTTCAACTTAGGTTTAGACTTTAACATGCTTCACCGCATCATCAGCGGACGATTTGAATATTACTATAAACTGACCGAAAACACAGTAATAGATTATTCAATGGCTCCTTCTGTAGGTTTTACCAACATAAAAGACAATATCGGAAATATCAGCAATGAAGGTTATGAGTTTACTTTGCGCTTTATGCCGTACAATAATCTGCATAAGCAAATGAACTTTAACATCGTTGTAAACGGTAGCCACAACAAGAACACCATAAAGAAAATTTCTAATGCCTTGCGCATACGAAACCAAGAGCAACTGAAAGCTGACGCAAGCAACCCGAACAAGTTGTCTCGTCCGTTGCCGCGCTATGAAGAAGGATACTCGCAGACTATGATATGGGCAGTACGCTCACTCGGCATAGACCCGATGACCGGACGCGAAATCTTCTTGAACCGCAACGGAGAGAGAGTAAGCGAATGGAATTCTGCAGACATGGTTCCTGTAGGAGATACAGAAGCCAAAGTAGCCGGAACACTTAGTTCTCACTTTAACTGGAGAGGATTGAGCGTAAGCATCGCCGCACGCTATCGTATAGGTGGACAATATTACAACAAGACGCTGGTAGACAAAGTTGAGAACGCCGACTTGAGCTATAACGTAGACCGCCGCGCCTATACCGACCGTTGGCTAAATCCGGGAGACCAAGCTAAATATAAGGCCGTAACAACCGATATTAACGGCTCGCAGACAAAAGCAAGCGACCGTTTCGTAATGGACAACAATGAATTGGTACTGAATACCATAAACGTACAATACCGTTTTGAGAAGAAACGTGAGCCGTTCATTAAGAAACTTGGCCTCAGCAGTGCTACTGTAGGATTGTATATGGAAGACTTGTTCCATTGGTCTACCATCAAACAAGAAAGAGGTATCACTTACCCGATGTCGCGCCAAATATCGATGTCTCTCAATCTAACCTTTTAAGTGAACATTTACCATCATGAAGAAATCTATAATATACATAATATGCTGCATATCGCTTACGATGACTTCGTGTAGCGATTGGCTGGATGTAAAGCCTAAAACAAACATTGAAGAAGAAGACCTCTTTAAGAACGAGCAAGGCTTTAAAGAAGCACTTACCGGTATATACATAAAAATGTGCTCCACCAGCTTGTATGGACGTGAAATGACTTACGGCTTTATGGATATATTGGCACAACGCTATGACAACAGCCAAAACCAGAACGCTGATTACAACGATGCCGACGTATGGTACACCTATCCGTCGACAAAGACCGAGACATATACCAACAATTTCTGGTCTATGGACTATAACCTGATAGCTAACTTGAATAACCTGTTAGCTAACATCGACAATAACGGAGATGTTATCACCACTAGCGGACTACGCGACATAATAAAAGGTGAAGCATTAGGACTTCGTTCGTTCATTTACTTTGACTTGCTGCGCATGTTCGGTCCTATTTATAAAGACAACGCATCATCACCTTCTATCCCCTATCGTACTACATTCGACAGAAACACAGCAAAACTGCTTCCTGCCAGTGAAGTAATAGACAAAATCATAGAAGATCTGAAAGCAGCCGAAGACCTGCTCGAAAAAGACCCGATGGCCATCACATTCCCAACCGGAGGAGTACCGACAGGATTCTTAAGCAACCGTTTTAACCGCATGAACAAATATGCCGTGAAAGCGGAACTCGCAAGAGCTTATCTGTGGAAAGGAGACAAAACCAATGCCGCCATTAAAGCACAAGAAGTGATAGACAACAAACAGTTTGCCCTCATAACAGACAATACGCTCGACAAGCTGGGTTCTACCGAACTGATTTTTGCGCTGAATATGGATTCTGAAACATTCCCCGACCAGATTACCAACGATTTTCAATTGGCAAGCTGGAGCTACTACGTGCTGATGGATATCAACAAGTTCTATTCTATCTTCAGTACTACAACCGATGGAATGAACGACATGCGTGTAAAAGAAGGATGCGGATTCAGTGTCAGCAGCACCGGTGCCGTATCATTGAAGTACGATCAGTCTAACTTGGTATCGCCCGTTTTGAAAAACACGATGCCTCTTATCCGCTTGTCGGAAATGTATTACATATTGGCTGAATGTGCAGACGATATGGAAGAATCGGCTCGGCAATTGTCTGTAGTTCGCAGCGCACGCGGTATAGACGAAGTGGAATATCAAACAGAAGAAGACAAAATGTCGAATATAGAAAAAGAATATCGCAAGGAGTTCTACGCAGAAGGACAACTTTGGTTCTTCTACAAACGCCTTGGATATAAGACATTCCTGTCGTGTCCTGTAACATCGATGACAGAAGCGAACTATCGTTTCTCTATCCCCGATGACGAAACAATTTTAGGAAACATAAACTAAAGATTATATGAAAATGAGATATTTCTATTTGATTCTTACGTTCGCTTCTATTTGCTTGGCTTCGTGTAAACAAGAAGAGGTAAAAACATTCTCTTCCGAACGAGGAGTCAATTTCGTGAACTACGATGATTGGAGCAAGACTTACGAAGACGATTACAAGAACTTGAAATTGGAGCATAATTTCCTTGAAGATTACGCTACCCAAGGATGGCAGGTGGCCGATTATACACAGGAAGTAGGTATTCAGCTGGAAGGACAATTCAGCGATAGCCCCATCTCAGTAAAAGTGAAGGTTGAAGCAGTAGACGGTTACGAACTGCCTACACTGACACTTCCTGAAGAATGCGTAATTGAACCTGGAGAGTATCAAACGCATTTTACTCTTACCTGCAAGAAGCCAGAGGCTTACGACAAAGTGTATAAGGCGAAACTGGTATTCGACTATTCGGCTAGCGGATTAGTCGCGGGTACCAAAGAACGTCAGTCGTACGAAATCACTATATCCGACGCAACTATATGGAGCGACATGTACGTTTCTAACGAAGCTGAATGGAACTCCAGCTTTTCTAACATCTTAGGAACATACGGTCCGGTAAAAGTACGTTTCTTATTGGTAGCCCTGGGTACATCCGACGAATCGGGTGCTGTAGGATACAATGCCGGTAAAAACTACAGCGGCATCCGTCAGTATTACTACAACCAGAAAAACGGATGGAGCGGTGGATTTAAAGGTGGATGGGTAAGTTGGTATATCGATGATGGTTTATACCTCTACGAAGAAAACTACGGAAAAGCTCCTGCCGAAGCCGACGGAACTCCTGTAACATTTAACTTTTAGCATTAAGAAACAATGAACATGAAAACTTCAAGATATTTATTTGTGGCATGTGTTGGCGGTTTCCTGTTGTCGTCTTGCTATAAAGACAAAGGAGACTACGTATACAACGAAGACATCCACGATATTTCCGTAAAACTGGAAAACGTTTACGGAATGAGAAAGAGCGACGGAATAATGACTTGCAACATCGATCCGGAAATAGAGACAGCCGATGGCGACAAGTCGTATTTGGAGTATGTATGGATAAGATACAACGAAAAGAGCGGAGTAGAAGATACTGTCTGCAAAACAGAAAGATGTACCTTCGAACTCGACCCTAACGCTTCCGACTTTTCGTACAAATACAGCCTTCAATTATATGTAACCGACAAGCACACCAATGGAGTAACAATGGTACCGACTTCGTTAGAAATAACAAAACCATACTCTTATTCTTGGATTGTGCTACACGAAACAGACAATCATGCGGAAGTAGGAACGGTGGAATATGTAGGCGGAAAGGCAATGGTCATAGCAAACGCTTATACAGCCGACCGCGGCGAGTCTTTGACAGGTAAACCGGTAAGCTTGGCTGTAGTAAAAAACAGCGTCGATGCCACAAATTTCAAATATCAGTCAGTATCGCAGATTTATGTTACCACTACAAACTTAGAAGAATCAGGATTGCTGAATCAGACTGATCACTTTAAGCAAATGGCTCCGTGGAATCAGTTGGTTCACACATCGCAAGCCAACGATATCGACTTCGAGAATATGCAGTTCGGAATGGGAGACCCAGGCTTGGTAGTTACATCAAACGGTAACATATTCAGAAACAACTACCGCAGTCCTTTCATGTTCGAAATGAAAGTCGATCCGAGTCTTACTGGAGAATGCTACTTCGACAAATGCGAATCGGGTTCTACAATCGGTATAGCATACGACAAGAAAGGCCATCGTTTTGTCATGCTGAATTTCAGCAACAACTGGAGAGGATATGAACAATCTTCTGTTGCATCGGCAGGAACCATATCCGCCATCGGAAACACTGCAGAAAACGCAGCAGACCCCAACAAAGTGCCAGAAGACTATAACTTGATACATTTCATAAACGGATACCGTTACGAACTGACTAACCCCGGAGCGATTCTGAAATATCAGGTATATGCATATTGCTTGTCGCCCGACGGACAATCGCACGTATACGTATTCCGCTATCGCCCCTTGCTGAGCACAAGATATGGAGCTTCTGTTCCATTCTTCTTCTCATTCAAGACTCCACAAGGCGTAACCGAAAACACCCCAATGACATCAAGCTACGAATATAGCAACATCATATTCTATGCCGCAGGAAACAAAATCTATAAGTTAGACCTGGCTACAGGAGAAAGTGCCTTGATATACAGTCTGGAAGAACAAACCGACCAGATTATCGACCTGAAAATGGCTGTAGAGGGATATACCGACGATGCTTCCGCATTTACCGGTTCAAGCACTTACGGACATCCTTACACCCGCTGTTTAGGAGCTGCCGTAAATACTGCCGACGGAAAAGGCAAGATTGTAGTACTGCAACTTAACAGTGCCGGAAAAGTAGAGAAAGAAGAGAAGAAGTGGCCGAACGAACAGTTGTATGAAGGATTCGGTAAAATAAAAGCTATCGATTTCATTTAATAAAAAAAATACGGGACAGACAATGAGAAAATCAATTCTTTTATTGATTTCAGCATTTACGGCAGCATTCTTGCTGCCGGCAAATGCTTCCGCCCAAGTTCATCTTAAAGGGCAACTGAAAGGTATGGGAACACGCACCGTTCCTATGAATTACGACGGAGCGTCATCTATGTTGGGCGATAGCCGAAACATCATATTGCACACTGATGCCGAAGGACGTTTCGATACAATAGTAGCGCTAAAAGAACCGGCTTACTTCAATATAAGCCGTAATACGCTTTATCTTACTCCTGGTGATGACCTGACAGTTTATATCACCACCAATAATAAAGAGGCGAGCTTTAAAGGAAAAGGAGCGGAAGCGAATGAGTACATGAAATATCGTCTTTTTCCGCATGGAGGTTCTTACTTGGAAGGTGGTCAGAACATAAAATACGATTTCAATACCACCCGTTCATTCATCGACAGCTTGGCTACACTACGCTTAGACCAACTGAAATCGCTGCCTCGGGTAAGCGATAAGTTCAAATCGATGGAACAAGCACGAATCACCGCCGACAAACTGATAAGTTTCTTCTACTATCCTATGTATGCCAAGATGATGGCACAAGGACGAAAGAACATAAGCTTTGCCGTAAACAATGTAGACTCTTTTTATACGGCTCTGAACAGCGACGCACAGAAAGCCATGAAATGCATACTAAGCGATGATGCCAACTTAGACGTGGCAGCAGTACGCAGCATATTAGGCAATGTGCAAGAAGGCAGAAAGAGTTGGATGGAAGGTGTAGAGTTAAGCCACAGAGCACAAGAATTGCTCAAAGCATCCGACTTTGTATACAAGCTGCGCCAACATGTTTCAGATTCGCTGCTGACAGCAACAAAAGCTTTTGCCGCACGGATGGCAAACAAGGACCTCGTCAATGAACTGAACGACAAAACAGTTCAAGCCGAAAAACTGTTGAAAGGTCCAGCTATCGACTTCAGTTTTACTGACGTAGAAGGAAAGACACACCATCTTTCTGATTTCAAAGGGAAAGTAATCTATATAGATTTCTGGGCTACATGGTGCGGACCGTGTGTCAAAGAGTCGCCCTATTTTGATGCATTGAGTAAAAAGTTCAGCGGAAAAGACATCGTATTCCTGCCCATCTCTACCGACACAAGCCGAAACGCATGGTTACGGTACATAGAGAAAAAGCATAAGGAATTGACTCAATACAACACTACAGACAATAAGATTAAAACCGGATGGGCAATATTTTACATCCCCCGTTTTGTGTTGATAGACAAAGACTTTAACATTGCCAACGCATACGCTCCCAAACCATCGGAAGCCGCAGCGGAAAAGGCTATTAATGATTTGCTGAAATAAAGTCGTCTCACTTCGACCGCAGGGCTGACGCATTACTTAATTTGCTGATTATAAAATAGATTTTGACAAACTCAGTAATAAAGACTATTTACGAATACTTTTTTTTACTTTTGTCTTATATATTCAAGTTAAAAACAGCAATGGAAATCATCTCAATACTCCGTACAATAAAGGATCCTCGTCGTGAACATTTACGTGAACACAGT